>Ga0214542_1001952_pt1 | contig 42736 bp, 11 predicted proteins | sample CNSS1metaG_FD_160096 | JGI IMG/M metagenome (GOLD analysis project Ga0214542, IMG submission 160096) | Root nodule microbial communities from cowpea collected in UCLA plant growth center, Los Angeles, California, USA - CNSS1 | ecosystem: Host-associated > Plants > Roots > Nodule | place: USA... | reverse complement strand
ATGGGGATGGGAAAAAAGTTTGATACCCGTTGGGTTTGGGTATGGGGATGGGGATGAATTTTTTATGCGGGGATGGGTATGGGATAGCGAAACCCGTCCCCGCCCCGCCCCGTTGCCATCCCTAATTGGGTTACCAAAAAAATCCTCTCTCTCTTAACATTAAATGGGTGAAGTAAACAAAACTATACGACTTTTACTTCTTGCACTCAAACAATTACTAATTACATCCCCATAATAATAGAAAAAACCTAAAACACCTTGCATCACTCTACTACACCATCATTACCATTGTTGTCGGTGCTTCCATCATCATCATTATAGAGAAAGAAGAAGAGTGGAAGAAGACGAGTGGAAGAACACGACAAACGGAGAAAAAGAGAGAAAATATTGAAAAAAACTTATTGTAGAAAAATCATCCCAAAATACATTTCATGTGTTTCAAGAAAACTCTTTACAAAACACATATCATTTAGTGGTTGATAAAGATATCTGTAATTAAGAATATTTCTTCTTCTTATAGCTTATACATATCTAACATGGTATTAAAGTCATGGTTAAAAGCTTCTCTCAATGAGATTTCTCAAACATATTGTTTCATCCACTATTGGATCACCCATTTCTAGTCTCACGCACGAGATATATATACCTCGGTGTGAAAGGGGTGTGTTGGAAGTTTCATATCAACTAGAGATAAAAGAAATTTCATAATATATAAATGGGGTGCAAACCTCACCTTACAAGTCGGTTTTGTGGGATTAAGTTAGATTTATACATATCTAACATGGTATTAGAGCCATAGTTAAAAGTCTATTCCAACGAGATTTCTTGGACATATTGTTTCACCCACTATCAGACCGTTATCGGACCACCCATTTGTAGTCCCACACATGGTATGTATATACCTCGGCGTGAGGGGGTATGTTGAAAGTTCTACATCGACTGGAGATAAGGTAATTTCATAGTATATAGGTGAGGGTGCAAACCTTACCTTACAAGTCAATTTTGTGGGGTTAAGTTAGGCTTAAAGTCCACTTCTTAACATTGTATTATAGCTAATCATTTTTTGCATTTTCTCCTTCTCACGGTGTCGACTTTTTCACGGTTCTGACTTTCTAGTCCTTCTCAACGTTCTCGACCTTTTCAATATCATATATTTTATTCCCCCTTTTTTTTTTTATTATTATTATTATCAAATATTCTATATGACATATTAGGCTATATTTTTTCCCTTATATAATGAGATATTGTATTCTATATATTAGAAAGTTTCTAATAGATCAATATGAAAGCTCTCATTGAGTTGCTCTTTATCAAACGCCTTTTGTGGATATTTATGGATATTTTTCTTTCTCATGGCTTATACATATCTAACAATGGTGTTATAGAAAATTTTTTACAGAAAACATTATATGTTTGTTTCTCGAAGATTTAGTCTTGATTGATTTTCAACTGTAGTTCACCACTAAAATGACTCAATATGAGTTATTTTTCTACAAGGTCAACAAACACTTGTTTTTTCAATTTAATTGAGGTATTATAACGTTTACATGGATTTTAATGAGAATCTTGTGCATAACAAGTTTGTGTTGTGTTTCTATTGGTTTTTGGATAGAACCCTGATGTAAAGGTGGTAAAAACACAAAGTGGTGGTAAGTGTGTTGATAGAAGAGCACTAAAATAAATAGCAAAAGGTAAACTACCAAGGAAAGTAATGGAAGCGGTGACCTAAATTAAAACAATCAACATTGAATTTGTCATTTTTCTTTTTTGCAATGTTTCTCGTAATGTATGTATTATTTCACAATTTGTCACCCTCGTAAAATATAAAATAAACCAATTTATATTTTCCAACCCTCCCTCGACAGTTACAATATTTGAATTCAAATTTGAACAAGTTACATATAAGTGACTTAAAATCACCCTTAGCAGATTTTGAGTCAACAAGGCTTAAGCAATTGATATCCACTAAGTTTCCATAGCAATTGTTGTTTTGTCCTTCTCCTCAACTTGCTCCTGATTTCGATCAATAGTTGTTATTTTATTTTCTTTCTTCCTCAATCAATGTTCTAACAGTGAGAGCAAATAACTGATTCTTTATGCGTAACGTGCCCGTCTTATAGCATCCATCTCATAAAGAAACACTTGATTAAATTGGCTTTCACTTACCCCATCTTTGTAGAATATAATCCTTTATAGTTTACAAGTAATGAAGTTTGGATAACGCAAAACAAATTCCTCATAATTCCTAAAGACACTATTGTCCTTCACTAACACCGTCCATGTACAATATGATGTACTATGGTCCTTTGTTATTCGTTCTTCATAAGGCTTGACTTTCAATCGATTGAATGACATAAGGCTTGGCTACGATGGATTGTATTTAACTTACTTCAGTAGCCTTTAATCTCATAACATCTTTCAATATCTTGAATAATTTCTTTCTACTTCTCGATACCCTCAACAATGTGTATAAAAATTTTGTTGAAGAAATCTTATTTCGAAAAGTCTATTCCTAAATGCATGTCATTTATTTCGAAAATTATATGCCAAAAATCGTGTTCTGAAAATCTTATTCCAAAGAATTTGAAAACTTATTTTCAAAGGAAAATTTGGAGGGTGCGGGAAGATATTGTAGACGTGCAGGCAGTAAAAGAAGAACAGTAGAGTTAAGAAAAAAAAAAACCCAGATCCGATTGTTCCACTAAAGCCCAAAAAGCTACAAGCCCAATTAAAACCCAAAAAATCAGGAATCGCTTATCCCGCTTCAACTTCCTCCCTCACTTCCCAATCAAATTTTCATAACACTCCAAAAAGGGCTAAAAAGCAAACCTTTTAACAAATATTCAAATCCCTTCCTCTTCATCGTTTTGCCTTTCTTCAGATCTCATAAAAACACTGTACAACACGCTCTCTCTCATTCGCTTCTCATTTCTTCTTTTTCTTTTTTTTTTTTCTCACTCTCTTGTTCTTTCTTCTCCCCCACGCGTTACTAGGGTTTCCGACATTGATTTCCCATAATTTCTTTTTTCATTTTTTTTCTTTATATTCTAAAATTTTTAAAATTCGGTGTTTGAATTGAGAAGGGGTTTTCGACGATTCCGATGTCGGCTTCCACGGTGTCCATCACGGCGGCGAACCCGGGGGCGCGTCGGAGGCCAGTGCTCGCCGCCGAGAGGAAAACCGCCACCAACATCGAGCTCCTCGCCAACGACGTCGCCGCCTCCCCCGCAGTCGCGACTTCCGGCGAAGGTGCCGCCGGCGCCGGGCGTGACCTAAGCCACCACTCCATTCGAGGCGAGGCGGTTCTTGACCGGATCCCTCGGGATTTGGCTCCGGTGAAGAAGGTCGCCGGGGCAGGTGGGAACTCCGCATCGCTTCAACCGCGGCGGGCGAGGAAGTCTTCCGTGAAGGGAGAGAAGCCGCGGTGGATGACGGTGGTGAGCATTTTCGGTAAGAATTTAGTGCTGTTGGTGGTGCTTGCGGGGCTGGTTCAGTTGATCCGGCTGGCGTTGAAATCCGGAGACAGCGATGTCGGAGGGTACGCTGGGTTGTCGGAATTCGAGGGAAGGATTTCGGATGTGGAGGGACTGTTGAAGAAGACAGCTAAGATGATTCAGGTGCAAGTTGATGTGGTGGATAAGAAGATTGAAGATGAGGTTAGAGGGTTAAGAAAGGAGTTGAATGAGAAAATTGAGGAGAAAGGGGTGATTTTTGAAAGTGGGTTGAAGAAATTGGAGGCAAGGAGTGAGGAATTGGAGAGGTATTTGAGTGAGTTAAAAGGGGAGGATTGGTTGTCAAAGGAAGAGTTTGAGAAATTTGTCGAGGAACTGAGGAGTGTGAAGGGGGATGGGTTCGAGGGTGGTGGTTTGGATGAAATAAGAGATTTTGCAAGAGGAGTGATTGAGAAGGAGATTGAGAAACATGCTGCTGATGGGCTTGGGAGATTGGATTATGCCCTAGCCACCGGCGGCGGTGCGGTGGTGAAGCATTCGGAGGTGTATCATATGGGGAAGGGAAATTGGTTCAAGTCTGTCAGAAATGGTGTCCACCCAAGTGCGGAGAAGATGTTGAAACCGAGCTTTGGCGAGCCAGGGCAGTGTTTCCCCTTGAAGGATAGTAAAGGGTTTGTTCAAATTAGGCTGCGCACTGCCATCATTCCTGAGGCTGTAACCTTGGAACATGTAGCAAAGGTGATGTATTTTCGTTCTAAATCTACCGTGCTTTTTTTTTTCTGTTCCTTAAATTTATGTAAATAGAATAGATGAGATGTTTGGTATCGAAATTTATGTGTGCAAATATATTATGAATATCCATGTTTATGTACTTTGCCCTCTTTCTGTTTGTGGCAAACTCGGTTTATGAGTTGGCTATTGGATGATGTGCCATGCATTAGGTTTATTAATCCTTTAATACATCACATGGATGTAACTATTTTATCGATAAGTTTTTCCCTCTGGGTGACATTTTTGTAAAAGATACAGTTTTTTTTCTCTCGTTGTGCTTATGCTAGTGATGCTAAACGTGAAGGATTATGACTTGGGAGATTATTAGCTGTTAGGAGTTCGTATTCTATATTTTGAAATCAAACACGAGAAACAATTAATGGGGCATTTTTTATTCATGAAAGTATGAAGCTTATTGTGTATGTCATTGGGGTGAAGGGGTTACTGTCATGATTTAAGCTGCATAATTTTTGTTGCATCTAATTTCTGATCTGATAGTATTTAGTTTGCTACTCTCTTTAAAGAGTATAAATTTCTGATTGGAATACTTTTAATGGGACTGTAAACATGTGTATGTATATTGTCTTTTTACATGGGTATATCCTACATTTATTTAAATTACTTTTTCTTGTCTATATCTAAGAAATTTCTGATGTTGATTCATTTTCTTAGAGGATTACATCAGATCAAACAATCTCCTATAAATTGTGGCCCAAATCAGTGTTTTAAGATTGATTATTAGATGCTATTGTAATTGATAGGTCCAAAATTGAATACAATAGCACTAATAAAGTTGAGAAACTTAGGTGATGGTTTACTTGGAACTTTATTTCCTGTTTTCAGTTTCTGTTTTCACTTTTTAGTTATATAAATGTCATTTTGTTTTCAATCTATTTCCTGTTTTCTTAAATATTTGTATAAAGAAAACAAATAAATGGATTTCAATGTTTCCTGTACAAATATTTAGAAGCAGAAAATAGATTGATAAAAGGTGGTATTTTTGTAACTAAAAAGTTAAAACAAGAAGTAAAAGAATTAGTAAATGGTCCTTTTGTTGCTTGTGGTGGACATCGAAGAGAATGATATTACTTTTTAGAAATTCTCCGTTGTTGATAATTTAAACTATTCATTTCTTCCCAAGTTCTATTTGTTATTTTGCTTATGATGGATGTTCTTGTATATCCATACATACTTTATCTTCATGCCACTGCTACACTGAATCCATTTTTTTAGTACTGATAATTTTTATGTCAAACAGAGCGTTGCATATGACAGATCAAGTGCCCCTAAAGACTGTAGGGTCTCAGGTTGGCTGCAGGGCGTTAATGGTGATTCTGCAGTTGACATTGAAAAGATGTATCTTCTATCAGAATTCACGTATGACCTTGAGAAGAGCAATGCTCAAACATTCAACGTGTTGAATTCAGGTGCTTTTGGTCTCATCAACACGGTAAGGCTCGATTTTACATCCAACCATGGAAGCCCTTCACACACATGTATATATCGGTTTAGAGTTCATGGTCACGAACCTGACTCGGTTTCTATGATGGCAGTGGAGTCATAATGTGTATGCCAGTGTTTTGCTTTGAGTTTTGTCAGTTTCTATGTAATTGTTCACTGTATTTTGTTTAGATGTAGAATAGTTGTGGACTCCTTAATTGCTAGATGCAGTCATTTTTAACTTGTTATTGCTGCCTCAAATGGATATTGTATCTACTGTATGATTCTGATATAGGCAATTGGTAGATCTTGCTTCTTGCAAAGCAATTTTTTTTCTTGCAATTCATTCTGGTTTTCTCTTGTTTAGATACTTTACTTCAATTTTTGTTTTCATTATTTTACCCTCCTTCTTTTGAATGTACAAGTTTTTCTGATTCTTCATATATATATATATATATATATATATATATATATATTTTTGTTACTCTCTTTTTTATTTAATCTGATTATAACTTTTATCCAATCATAAATATTATTTTCGAAAGCTCTTGCATTTTAAAAATTGTGGTTGATTTTCATGCGAAGGGAGGAGTCTGAACTTGGTACTGATCCTTGAAGACTGATAATCTTCGTTTATCCTATAGACAAAGCTAATCATAATTAGACATGTCATAATTTCATAACATCATTAATCATATATTAATTGTTGTCTATAATAATTTATGCTTAGCTACTTTTGCTTCAAAATTAATTGTACACACACACACACACAGATATATATATATATATATATATATATATATATATATATATATATGCATCACTCAAATATCATGGACTTTATGGTTCCTGCACTCTAATTATTAAAACTGGCCTTATCACTTTTACTATTGTCTTCATATTTTATCATCATTATAAGCATAATATTATCTCTCTCAGAGCAAGTATTACTATATGTATATGAGTCTTGTTAACCACACTGATAATTAATATATATTAAATTTTATAAAAATTTATAACTGTTTAACTATAATTAATATATATTAAATTTTATAAAAACTTATAATTGTTTAAAGATAATTAATATATATTAAATTTTATAAAATTTTATAATTAATTATGATAATAAATAAAATCTGATCTAATAATTATTAATGTAGTTTCATTTTGTTTAAAAGACAAAAATGCTTTTAAATATTGTATAACTAACTGTGTTTAATATTTTATTTAGTGTTAAAAACAATTAAAAAATAAAATAATTATATTTTAATGTTGTTAAAAATTAAAATATAATTAAATATTAAACAATTTAAATTAATATAAAAAAAAATAGTGTTAAACATCTTAAAAGTTAAAAAAATAAAAGTAAAGCATCAATTACTTTATTGAATTTCTTTTCTATTACTTGATAATTTTTTGCAATATTCTTATTAATTTAACAAAATCCTCTATATTAAAAATACAAATAATATTTTAACATCTAAAATTATTAATTATAAATATATAAATTTAGTATTATAAAAAGATTTAATTACAAATAAAGATCTTAAAAATTCTAAAGAATTTAATTTGTATCAGAATTACTTTTTTTTTTAAAATTGTTCTTATTTTTCAGTTAGGGCTTTGAATTGAATATGATGTTTATTCTTAATCTCCTTTCTTGTTTTGCCATTTTCTATTTGATTTTCCAGGTTTATGCGTGATACATCTTGCATTTGGTTCCCAATAGATCCGTAAACATATATTTAATTTTATAAGTCTAACTTGGCCAATCAAATCGCTAAGAAATCTAATTACCACATTCTTTCAGTCATGTTTTTCGTTCAAAATACTCAAACCCTTGTGTTACTTGAAGAGTCTTTTTAAATTGATTATTGTTGTTTAATCGATTTCGAAAAGAAATTTTAAAACAATTAAATTGGTGTAAGAAGTGTTTTTGTTATTGTTATTTTTCGTATTCGTTATTTGGCTACAAAATAACAAAGACAGTATATGTTTGTTGTTTCTGGGTTTTCATGCATTGTGTTGTGTGAATCGTTTTTGGTTTCTTTGAAACGCTTGCTTTTAGTTATTTGTTATTGGTTAAAATTGTACTCGTTCTCAGAAAATTTAATATATGATTCATTACAATATTAACGATTTCTTTACCTAATAACTAATTATTTTATTGTCAAAACTCTTCACCCATCTATAATTGTGTGGTAACGTAGAGAAAGAAGTGGAAAGACAAGTGCTTTAAGAAAGATAAAAAATAAAATAAAAAGCAACATAGGAATGTTTTAGGTACCCATTATTTTTAATTTGCTTCTGAATAATAATAATAATAATAATAATAATAATAATAATAATAATAATAAAATAAAAGATAGCTTTTGTAGATATTTTTGGATATATATTTTAGGATTAAATATGAGTTTCTCTTCGGTGAAAATTAAAATTAGTTATTCTTTGAAATTTCTGTCCAATTTAGTCTCTCAATTTTAGAATTGTGTGAATTTAGTTATTTTAACCAATTTGTATTAACTTTATTTGACATTTCAAACGTGTTTCATTATAAATAACATTTGAGTTTTTTACAATGTTTGACACATTTCAGCTTTGATGTTAAGTAAGAAATTATCATGCAACACGTTTAAAACATCAAATCAACTTAATAAAATCGGGTTAAAATGATTAAATTTGCAAAATTCTAAAGTCGAGAGACTAAATTAGATCAAAGTTTCGATAAGAAAATTTCAATTTTTACTCAAAAAATTAAGGGATCAAAAATATATTTAATCCTATATTTTATATTGTTGACAAAAAATATAATAAGATAATAACATGCATATTTTAGACAAACATGATTAATTATGGAGTACTCATAATCGATTATGGATTTTTTATTTTTCTCTTTTCGTTTTTATCTTATTATAATAATAAATTAAACTTTAATATGAAATAATAAAAAAATCAATAATATCAAATAAAATTATTTTAAAAACTTTTTTATATTATAATATTTAAAAAATATATTTTGAATATATTAATATAAAATAAATATTATTTTACTACATTAATCAAATAATTCAAAAACAAATTCCATTACTTCTCATAATTTTTATTTCATTTATTTTGATCTCAATATTCACAGTTTTCATTTTCTTTCTCTTGTTCTTTTCTTTCTTTCTTCAATCTTTAATTCAAACAAAACAATGTTATCTTGCTTTCTTTCTCATTCGATCCTTAAATCAAATAAAACGCTATTACTTTGCAAAATCATCATCCTTATAGAGAATAATTATATTAAAGTTTGTAAATAGAATTTTGAAATCATTATTATAGAGGTCAACAGCTTTCAAACACTGTAACACATAGTAACTTTGTTAGAACAATTATAAATTCAAACTCTTCAATTACAGTAACCCTTGAACTATAGTAATTAACGTAGTTTGTTGTGGCACACAGATTTCTCCATTGATAAACTAGTCAAAAGATTTCATAACTCTAATAAGCAAATTACAAATCAACAAAATTTTAACAACACCTAAAAGAATCTAGTAATTCAAATTGTTCCTGCATTTATATATATATATATATATATATATATATATATATATATATATATATATATATATATATATACACTGTCCGGGGAATGACCGATCTTAACATACTCATTTCGATTCCGACCGATAAATATTTATCATAAAATGACGAGTTTCAGTCATGGGTCGAGGTGACGAGCAAAGAATCTGAACAGGATTTCGGCCAAGCAGAATTTGGACCGAACAGGATTTAGACCAAAGTGGTTAGTTTGTTCCTAAAAAGAAAAGATTTAATATCCAAGAAAAAAAAAAAAAATATATATATATATATATATATATATATATATATATATATTCTATGCATTACCCTCCCATTAGTTTCAGTTAGTTCTCTTTTGTTCTTTCATTGATTGAAAATATATATGGTGATCACGTGTAGTCTTATTCAGGAATGTCTATTTCATATTTTGGGACCATTTATGGAACTATCATCATAGTTATATAATTGAGACCTTTTTATTCTGTGGCTGAAAACCTAGGCTAGCTGTTTTTAAATATATATGAATATTGAGACAAAACTCAGGACAAAAATAAAGGGAAATTATATTTAAATTTATTATTTTTTCCAATTATTTTTTCACTTCCAAAACACATACAATTACTCAACTTAAACAAGTTTTTGATAAAAAAAATTCTTTTATTTTTTAACAAAACAATTTCTGACTTGTATAAATTTTTTTATTTTTATCTTGATCATATTATTTATTGTTACTTGTAAAAAATGACCAACTCATGTTCATAGTTAACACGAATTGTTTATTATTTAATGAGGGTCAAAAATAAAACAAATATTAACCACTAGAAATAAATTATGTAATTTGTTTATCAGATATAAAAAAAATGTTTAAATCGAAAAGAAGTATATTAATTATTTTATGGATTAAATTGTTTTTAAACCGTATAAAATTTGAGAAATGTATCTAATAAAAAATGTTATGCTTATGAATATTATATATATATATATATATATATATATATATATATATATATATATATATATATTTTTTTTTTTGAGATAATTTTTTTTTATCTTTCCCTTAATGTGTTGATATATCTACTACATTGCTTAATCAATGTTGGTGTCATGCCATATTAACATGCACTAATAGAAAAAAAAGATTTTTTACGTTTGGCGTTTTTGACTTTTCTCGTCTGGTATAGGTCAGATGTAGTAACGCTAGTCGTAAATTTACGTCTGACTACAAATCGGACGTAAATTTACGTTTGACCCAAGAGAACAAACATAAATTCACAGTCCCTCGTCGCTGTTGTCGCCGCTGTAGAGTTCTCTGCCGCGACACTTCAACCAAACAGCCACCACCGCACCTCGACCGTCACCACTACAGTTCCTCCGTTGTGCAATTCCTGTTGCCGCTGCCTCCACCAAAATTTGCGGAAAATTAGGATTTTCAAGAATGGGGTGCACCAAAACGGAATTAAGAGAGGAAGAATTAAGAGAGAAACTAACCTTTCAACAATTAATCTCCACCGATGCAGTTTGAAAAGCGTTCTCATCTTGCGTAGTCGCGATGCTGCGGAGAAGAAGATTAGGGATTTAAGTTTCAATTTTTATGTCTGACGCGCTGTAGTCAAATGTAAATTTACGTCTGACTGGCACTAATCAGAGGTAAATTTACGTCTGACAAGTCCCGTCAGATGTAAATTTATGTCTGACATGAGAAATCAGACGTTACATCTGACTATAGCGCATCAGACGTAAAAATTGATAATTTATTTACAAGTTTGTCACCAGTCATTTTTTATGTTTAATTCTGGTTGGTCAGACGTAAAATCGCAGACGTAAATTGTCTATTTAATGTTAGGGATGCTAAAGACCATGTCAAAATGTTAATACAAAAATTAATTAGTTAACAAAAACCTTGGATTAAAAAGTTATTGAATAATAATACTTAAAAGTACGAACAACTTTTCATTGGAACTCATTTGAAATAACTTTTTGATGCTTCAAAACTTGTTTAAGTTTTATTTTACTGTATAAATAGCATTGAAAAGTAGGTTACATCATATTTTGACAAATGACAACTTGATATTCCAATTTAGAATTGTGTTTGAATAATGAATGAGATGACATCATGAATCAAATAGGTTTGCTTTATTTTATTGTTAATTTTGCGTGTATGATGGTATGATGATGGATGAAAACAGTGATATTAATTGGAATGTAGTAAAGTAGGAGTTCATATAGTGCCACACACCAACCACACACTTGGCATAAAATATATGATAATAGATTTATAACATGCTGAAACATATGCCACTGTTACTGTTAATGTGTTCTAGGTTTTTGTTAATCTCCATAGCATGATCCGGATGAGAAGGGAAAACAGACACAACTTGTCTCAATTTGGGTCACTGTTGATGCCATCTAGGTAGTTTTTAATTTTAAGAATATTAAATATATTTGTGTTTGATAAATTTACAATACTAAATATTCTATCATCAAGTTTATGCATGAACTCTAATGTTTTAAGATTTTTCTCACCAAATGTATTAATTAGTTACTATTTTAAGTAATTATATTAATTCTTCATGATACTGGTACTGTTTGATGATTGATATTGATGATGATGATGATAAAACTTGATACACATTACTGAAAATATTGTTTGCTAATGCATCAAATACAACTGTGACAAAAATACAAATATTAGAAAGAAAAGTTATCAAGAATTAAGATAAAAATATAATTGTATACAAGAAAATCATAATTCAAGATATGCACATTTTATATGAATTTAAATAAATTATTTCATATTTTATATTATAGGGATAAAATTAAAAAAATAGTAGGAATAAAAGTAATTTAAAAAAGAAACTTAAAAAACATATTTAACCTATAAAAAGTATTATAGAAGTATTGATTGATTTTTCAAAATATTTGTGAATGAAATCACAAGTTTTATTTTCTTTACTTCATCTGTCTATTATATACATAAAGTTTTTTTTTATATATTTGTTAAGAAATAGATTTTAAGTCTAACTCAATTTTAGACTTACATATATACTTTAAATTGACTTTATCTTTAGTAAATGTGTGACTTGCAACACACCTACTCACACTGAAGTTACATACGTATCAAGCTTAAGACTAGACATTAATGAGTTCGATAACAACTCAATAATATGTGAAATAAGTTCGATAACATGTGAAATAATAAACCTAACAAGTATTAAATTTTACTAGAATAGACTATAACTCATGATCTGATAACATTTTAAGAAGTGAACTCTAAATCTAACTTAACCCCACAAAATTAACTTATTTGTAAAGTGAAGTTTGTATACTTTTGATTTATCTTATCTCTAATCAATATAGAACTTCCAAAATACCAAATAATTATTAGTTCTTAAATAATACAGTAAAATAGACAAAATTACTTCTGATAAATAAACGAAAACACTCTATGTGAAGAAACACTGAAAAAGGAACAAATACTCATAAGACATTAGTTAGAATTGTAAAATAATTGGAAGAAGAAAGATGAAAGTGATGAAATCCTTGGATGTGAAGAAGATCTTGATATGAGGTGTTTGAGCATGAAAAGAGGAATACCAAGGAGTGTGTCTGTGAAATGGTGGTGAAGTGACCCCACTGTGCCACTTGAAAAGCAAATGGTAACCCTCTATTTTGGGGAGAATGATGTGCTTTTTCAATGAACAAAACTGCCGCCATATTTGTGTTATTCTAAGCTGGCTTCGTCTCTTTGCAGAGTGGCGTAGTACCACAAAAGTTAGAGACACTTTTCTAAAAGAGCATGCATGGATCCATACTTTATATATCATCACCATAATCATCTTTCGGGACCATACTACTCTACTTCACCACCTTTATAACTACCCTCACTTTTCACTCTCTCTCTCTCTCTCTCTCTCTCTCTAATGGTGGATGAATAGTATAATTCATCTATATCATAGTATGTCCTTTTAACTCATTTTTTAGCATTGTTACTACATGACTTCTTGTGATCACCATTAAAACCCTAAAGTTATATTAGTAATGAAAATAATTTCATTGTATTTATTCATTGTCTTTAATATATATATATATATATATATATATATATATATATATATATATATATATATAAAATTCAAAAAATTATGCATTAAGTCCATGCATATTACAAATTTGAAAAGTGTTTATTATTACTAGCGTAAACATATACGCACTATTGCGCCTGTGTTTACACATTTTTTAAATATGCGTGATATTATATTAGTAAATGATGATAATGTAATCTTATTAAGTTAATATATAAAATAAAATTATATTTATTAAGAAAAAAGTGAAATATATCAGAAAAGATAAGAGAATAATTGTTGATAAATAGAAAAGAAAAAGAAACAACGATAGACGATTTCATAAAAAACTTTAAAAGTAATAGTCAATTTTCAAACAATTAATAAATAATTATATTTTAAAGAGTAAAATTGATATTTTAAAATATGAACACAAAAGAAAGAATTTCTTTATATATTGTTATAGATAATCAAATTTTATCATAATCAACCGTGTCTCCTAAACATATGAGAAGTTTTTCTTAATTTTTTTATGTGTGAAAGATATTAATTTCTTAAGGAATCTTTTATTTTGTGAGATTAAGATTTGAATTTGTAAAAAAAAAAAGATTTGATAAGCAGCAACATTGATTTATCAACTTTGAAAGTGGCCCCCATCATGTGGAGACCCGTTTGACCTTGACTGTGTTGAGTCATCCATTAATTTGGAAGAGGCTCTTTGCTTTTCTAGGGTTTTGAGCTTTTTTTAACATTTTGCTTAAGGGCAATCTTCATTCATGGAATTAGATTTGAGGACCACTTTTCCACTCTTTTCCCATGTACCTTATTTATTTCTCAATGGACCATTTCTCTTCAAAATTCGTGAAACTACGTGTTTTCTAATATTAATCAAATTGAAACTATGTGCCATACTTTTCCTCCATATATAATAATAAGACACTGTATTTCATCAAAATATTCTTCTTTTATTTCATAGATAAAAGTCATGAATGGCCTCGTTCTTTCTTTATTATATAAGGATAATTTTGAAAACATTATAAATTATATACAAATTGATATTATTAACTATATTAGTTAATTACCTTCCTTAATAAATACGAATTAGTTGTCTTAAACATAATTCAAAACAATCTTATTCATAAATATTCCAATAGACATCTCTCAATCCATATGCATGATGCTGCTCTTGATTATTTCCTTAGGAACCATGATTACTTTTTACAAAGGTTGTCATGAAAGTTTCTTAAGAAATATCCATTTCTCTTCCTTGAAGACTAATGCATTTTTCTATTCTCATGATTGTTGAGAGTTAAAAGAATGATTCTTGCTATTACGTAAACTTAATTACTTTTATTTTTTCCACCTTCTACACTTCAACATCTGTCAGGAAGCACAAATAATAAGACAAAGGAAAGTGAAATAAAAAGTTAGGTTAATAATGTAATAATTGTACCAACTTGATTAATAACAAAAATATATATATGTTAAAAGTATTAAATTTTAAGTCTAATTTAATCTTATAAAATTGGTTTGTATGGTGTTTTTTTAAAGGTACCGATTGTTATTGATTTATTTTTATATTATAAACAATCATAAGAGGGGAATGTCTATCTTAAATAGAATTCCAAAACCCTAAAACAAAATAGAGATTACTATTGAAAAACAAAATAGAGATTACTATTGAAAGCAAGTAATCAAAACATATAACTGAATAAATGAACCTAATAGTTTGTCCTCAAGTTGGATGATGCATGTTCATCGATCAAAGCTTGGAGATTATTGATTTGAATTGAAGACGATAAAGATCTTTAATGAAAATATCAGCAAGTTGTTCTTTTGATCAAATGGGTAATTGGATCAAGAGATTTTTCTTGTATCTTCTGTCCCACATGACAATCAATCTCGATATGCTTTGTGCGCTCGTGAAAACTTGGGTTATGGACTATGTGACGTGTTGACTTATTGTCACAAGACAACAATGGTATTGGCTTGAACCTGGAGATCGTGGAGAAGATATTGTAACCATTGAATTTCACAAGCAGTAATGATATTCTGCTTTTGTGGACGAACGAGAAACAATACTCTTTTATTTGATTTCTGTGATATTAAGGATGAACCTAGGAACACACAAAAACGTATTTGGCAGCTAAAGGCTTTATAAGTCAAATTTGTAGGGTTAAATTAGACTTAAAGTCCACTTCTTAACATTGTAAGAGTCATGGGTTAAAGTTTATCCCAGCGAGATTTGTTGTTTGTTGGATATATTGTTCCACCCGCAATCAGGTCGCTATCGAATCACTCATTACAGTCTAGTTCCACGTTTGAAATGTATGTCTTGACGTGAGAGGGTGTGTTGGAGATCTCACATCAATTAGAGATAGAATGATTTTACAGTATATAAGTAGATGCAAACTTCTTTTTATAAACTAATTTTAGGGTTGAATTAAGTTTAAAGTTTACTTGTCAACAATTTAAATACAAAAAAATGGCTATAAATTTATTCCACAATATCTTTTGATAGAAATTGTAGAAATCATGATATTCACAAAGCAATGCTAATATAAAAGACGAAAAAAATAGTAAAGTTATAATATGTCAACTACGGTATTAATTATAAATTCAAATCTTCACTGTTACATGTGATCTGAATGTTTTTTTAGTTATATTACATTTAAGTAGTTATTAATGAAATAACTTTATCAAGTTTTAATGATTTGAATTTATTCAATCAACAATAACTAATAAAATATTTGAAACCACCATGTAACTGATACTTTATATAATTAAACAAATTTTATTTATTTATATTTTAAAGCGTTTGTCTTTTTTATAATAAAGATTTATATTAAAGTATTTGAGATACTCTAATCTATGAACAAGATATATACAAAAATATAGCAAAAAACCTCCTTAGGTATTCTCCTACACCCCTCTAGCTTTTCTTGTTCCTTGTCCAAGTCCTACACTTTTGCTATTTGACCAAAGTACATTAAGAGTTTAATCAAGAAGTTGCCCTAATTTTCGTCCTTTTTCTCTTTGGCATCACCAATGTTTAATTATGCTCCATCAATGTGCTTTTGCATTAAGGTAAATTCTTATCTTGTATTAGTGTGTCCATCTATTTAATCGTGCATTGGTATTCTTAGGTAGACTAATTATGATGTGTGCACAAAGTTGTCTTTCTTTTCCCCTTATGAAATAAACAAGTACATAGGGTTATTTTCAATTTCCTTCTTATTTGTTTTATTAAAATTTCTTTGTCAAATAAAGTACATGGAAGAAGAAGATGTACTCTATCTTTTCACAGATGAGTATCTTGTACTTGTTTCGTTGATTCTCACTCATTGTACTTACTTTCATTACTTTCATTGTATTCCTTTTTACTTGTACTATTAATCATTGTTGTTTTTCGGTGTCTTAGGTTCTTTTCTTTTTGGATAAATAAGTTTGTTGATGTTTAGTATTTTAGTGTATGTGAGCATTAACATTTTTTCCCCTAACAACTTTGTGTGAACACAATAATTACGAAAATAACTATCATTTAGGTTGATTGAAGACTATATATAATTCCCGAGTAATATATAGTAAACCCATATAAATATTTCTCATTCTTTATTTTAAATATTTATCCCTCTCTGATTTTTTTAATTAATAATTGATCTAATTTGAATTGTAGGTAATTGAATTGACGAAGATTATATCAATTGGATTGATATTCTTATATAAGCCAACATATGTTGTTTATTGTGTTTTGGTTACATATTTTTAGTGCATATATTTGAGTTTAATCATCAATTACATATCAATTGTGTTGCATTTTGGAAGGACATATTATTGGTCAAACCTTGCTTAAAAGCAAAATTATACTATGACTTCTATTTTTTGACTTATAACATTTATTCCTGACGTGATTTAGTATAGAATATTGATTAATTGATTAATGTACTATTATCTTTTTTTTTTGAAAAAATATATGACTCATATTAACGACTACTACTGTAGACCATTGATGAATATAGCCACATCAGGAAATAAAGGATATGAGTCAAAAAATAAGAGTCATAGTATCATTGTCCTACTTAAACTCATGTGCATTACTACTAAACTATATCCACAGGGGATTTCACATTCCATCATCTTTAGGATTCGAGTTTCTTAAGAATGTTTCTGAATTTTCTTTTGAGAGAATATTTCAAACAAAGTTACGAAATAAGCTTATAGAAGCGTTTCAAAATACTTAATTCATCCCCGGTTAAAAGTACATCAACCCATTTGTTTCTAAACTTTTCCTTTCCCTTGTATCCATTTTATGATTCTCCATTGAACCAAACAACCATGTACAAAAATGTATAATTAATCTAAAACTTAAAAAAATAGTTTGAAAAGGAAATCCATAAAAGGGTATGAAATTTTTGTATCTTCAAAATTATGATGAAGAATAAAAAATAAACTAGCAATGAAAAAATTATCTTCTTAAATTGTGTTACATTAATCAATTGGAGAGATTCAACCAATTGGATCATAAAAATCAAGGTTTCTGATCCGTAAAATGTTCTACAATACAATTAATAAAATTTTAATATCTAAAAAAATTATTAAATGAAAAAATATAACAAACAAAACATTCTTAAAATATCTTGATGTACATTAGCTATAAACTAGAACCATTAAAAATAAAATAATATCATGTTTGGATGTGTAAAATAGAGAGCAGGACTAGTAATATAATGTCATGTCTACAATTATTAGTTTTGGATTTTTTTTCATAACTGTTATCATCTATGTATTGTAAAGTGTAGGTTTCTCCGCTTTTATATTACTTTATTATTAGTATGATGTGGTTTTTTATGTTTTTTATTTTAATAATTTTTTTATATAACTGATATAATTTGCAAATGTCAATCAATACCTGATGTTATAATCACTCTTAGAATAACTTCATCCTTGTCTTATCTTTTTTATAAACCTACTATTTGAGCATTTATCATAATTATCATAATGAAAAATCAATAATGATAATTTTTGAAAAAAAAAAAACTTGCATTTTGTATTTTTAATGTGATACAAAAGCCATTCCTTAACACAAGGCAGAAGGTACCTTTTGGTGTCACATTCATAGGAAACATGGCACAGCCAACTATTGTGATTTTATTTGCAGGCACACACGTGGGGTTGGTTACTTTCTCTCTCCATGGACTAAGATCACACACACAAGAAAGAAAGTAACTTTTTTTTTTTTTCTTTCTTTCTAACCTTAACGTTCAAACTAGTACAAAGGACGAGGTTCAAACTTCGAAGACAATTCTCAGCATTGAAGCTAAAACAAATGCCTTTTTTCGTTGGTTCTTGAAAACAACCCCTTTTGGGTTTTCCAATAGAGTAAAACAAAGAACAAACCGACGAATCATAGCCTTTGCCACACACCTCAAAAAATAATAATATATCTCAATGAAGGGGGCACATGAGATTCTATTCCATTCTCCCTTTTGACTGTTTCCCTTTTATCTCTTTTCTATTTATTGTTTCTGAATTTTTCATTCCAATTTCTTGAGTAGGGAGGACCCTACTCCCTATTTCCACCTATTCCTATTTCTTTGTCCCCTCTTCTATCCTTTTGGAAACCATCAAATATTTGTTTGGTATATATGTCAAGTTTTATGCTTCTTTGCAACAGAAACTTTGGACCCTTTTGTTGCAGACCAGAGTAAGAGTTCTCAGTTTCACAACGATTGTTCAGGTTCCTTTTTTTCTTCCTTTCTCAGTTTATATTCCTTCTCCGGGAATACCCTGTTGGATAATTGATGCTTCAAGGGCATTGCATGAGAAGTTGACTTCTGCAAGGATCACATTTCGAATTTATACCCCTTTTAAGGGGTGGCAATGTTTCTCTAAATGACTGAGATCTTCTTCTTCAGTGAATGCCATTTTTGTGTGATACTGTTCTGATTTGTCGGATTTTGGGTTCATGGCTGAGAATTGATACTTGCTGCACTTCTTAACGTTTTTGGGCATTTGTGAATTCATTCTTTTCCAATTTGGGTCATACCCCATGTATTTCAATAATCTGAGTTTGTTTGGTGTGAATGCTTTGAGATGCTTATTTTCTTGTGAATGGTTTAATAATCATGCAATGGGTGTTGATTAATTTCGTGTGATCCCATGGGAATTTAGATGGACAACGAATTTGAGAATAGACAAGAAGAAACAGTTTCAGATATCATACGAAGCAATCAGCAGAGGAAAAAACAGGTTTATTTCTTTCTTTCTTTCTCTCTCTTTCTTTTCTTGAAAATATTGTTTATTTTGTCTTCAGTTTAATTTTTTTTTGGGTTTGTTTGTGTCTCTTATTCACATTCATGAAGATATTTAATGGATGCCACTCTGGAATCTCTCGAGTCATGTGACTGAGTGTGTATTGGTTATGCAATGTTCATGCTTATTTCAATAACTTGATTAAATGTTTACTCTTTTTTTCTTTTGCCAATTAATCCCTTGAATGTGATTTCAGTCATTTCTGTGGAAAGTTTTGGCCATGCGAGAGAGAAATGGAAGAACAATGGAGAGAGGTTCAAGTTATTCCCTTGGTGAGTTCTACTGAAATTCACTCTGTTTTTAACCAGACAGAGATTGGCAGCATTACACAACATTCTGGTCATGTTTACGAACGAAGATGTCAAAAAGATCGAATAATATTTTTGAATTATGGGTGTTTGGACACAGACATTGTTAATTTCTGTTGGTTATTGTGTTGGAGATATCATACATCAATATGCTGTCTTCCCTGAAAAGGTGGAATCACTACTATCCCATTAAAGAGAATATTTATTGGAATCACTACTTTTCTGTTTAAGAGAATATATATTACTTCTTTATTTCCCTTTGACTTAAGCCCTTTTTTTTCTTCTTCCATCTTTTGTACAAGCACGATGTTTATAAAAATCCATCTTAGTTGTAAAGATCAGAAGATGAGCTGGCCTAACTGATAACTGAAAATTCAGAGTGGTTATGGGGGAACATCCTAAGTTTTTTTAATGTAAATTCATAAGAATGTCTTCATGTACCTGTGTTTCAGGTGGTGAAATAAATGAAGCAAGTTGAATGGATTCCATTTCCTTTTCACTGTTTCATCTTGGCACAAAATATTCTTTCTCACTGTTGAGAGAAAATAAGTGGGCATTGAGAAAGGCATATATACCTTTTCTGCTTAGAAATATGTTCCTATGTATTACCAGTGGTTGTTAGAGCTTATCTTTCCATTTTCCCTTTTGACAAGGATATTTTTTAGAATTGATAAATAAAATAAAACAGATTAGAAGTTGTTATGGCTTCATTGACTTGTTAACGGTAATAATTCGAGCATCTACTGGTTTGTTCCAAATTTGAGAATATATTAAAGTACAAACTATCCTTATCTCAACTTTTACTGTGTGTACAGTCCCTCAGTTCTAGAGGATGATGTTAAGAGCAATAGAATCTCACCCTTCACATGTTTCAGAAACACCATTGTAGAGGTTCATCTTGTTATGATTACTTAGGCCAATCTCTTACTTTCCTTGTAGATGCACTTTCTGATCCATCCATTGAAAATCGAGGCTCAGAACCTTCCATGTCTTCTACTGAAGCAGTTCAAAATCTCAGGTATATTCATATCAAGAATTGATTTTTTCTTTTGTTTTATGAATAAAGTACAATATTTTGTGACCAAATTAATGATTGTAGCTATTTGTATATCAGAGTTTTTGCAGCAACATGGAATGTGGGAGGGCAATGCCCCACTATGAACCTTGATCTGAGTGATTTTCTTCAGGTTCGAAATGAACCTGATATGTATGTTTTGGGGTATGCTCTCTCTCTTTCTCTATATCTATCTATGTATCTATCTATCTATCTCATAGTTCTGATTTTAATCAATGAATAAAATTTTTTAGTTAATCATCAAAGAAGGTCATTTATCGTTTTGGATTTTAACTTTTGACCTTTCAGTCTTGTCATGAAATGAATTATTTGCACCATTTGCCATATGCCAATATAGTTGGTGCATGTGGTGTTGTCTGCTTGAGCCATAAAAATGCTTTGAATATTGGGGAGCGCTTTGTTAGGCAGAAAGGTAGTCTAATAGGAGATTTCTGCTTTACAACTTTGCTGAACTAAAAGGGAAAAAAGTGATTTTTAGATTGTATAAAAAACAATCTTCTTTTAAGAGATTTTTTAGTAAGCTACTCATTCTAGCTCTTCAAAATAATCTAAAAGCTTGTATTAATGATGTGAACATTTTCCAAAAGTGGTTTTATTTTATATTAGCAAACAAAGAAGCGTTTTAAGAAAAAATAGTCTCAAACAACCTCACTCTAATTCACAGTATAATATATCTTTATCTAATTTTTCAGCTTTCAGGAGATTGTCCCTTTAAATGCTGGAAATGTGCTGGTATTAGAGGACAATGAACCTGCTGCAAAATGGCTTGCTTTAATCAATCAATCACTCAATGGTCCTTCAGATTTGGCTTTGAACGGACTAAAACAAACTGCATCTTTTGGCGGACCACTGTTCTTCCAAAAGCCTTCTCTGAAGAAGATTAAGAAAACTTTCAAGAAAATAAATGGAAAGAGGCTAAAAAGTTGTAACTGTGTTCTTGAAATGGAAAGGAAGGCTGCTAAGGATTTCTGTTTTCGCTGTCAAGAATCGAACTTCAATTCGGACGACTCTTCAACCGAAGAGGAGGACGAAAATTTTCCAATTCCTGTTGCCTTAGCTACTAGCCAGATGAAATACAGTCTTGTTACATGCAAACAAATGGTTGGAATCTTTGTAAGTGTCTGGATGAAGAGAGAACTTGTTCAGTATGTTGGTCATCTGAGAGTATGTTGCACTAGCCGCGGGATCATGGGTTGTCTTGGCAACAAGGTAGTCTTAAGAAGCTTGATTGATTCTATTTCATTTAACTAAAACTCATACAAAAAGTTGCAGTTACTATCTACATTACAATGCTTGTTTTGTGGCTGCAGGGGTGTATATCAGTGAGCATGTCTTTTTATCAGACAAGTTTTTGCTTTATCTGTAGTCATTTAGCATCTGGAGAGAAAGAGGGTGATGAACTTCGCAGGAATCTTGATGTCATAGAGATTCTGAAGAACACTCAGTTTCCAAGGATTTGCAAGACACCACATAGTAGAATGCCTGACAGAATCTTAGATCATGAGTGAGCATCTTTTGAAACTAAGTTTTAAGACAGAAATTTCTCAAGTGCTTAATGACATTGAGAAATTTTCATATCATTGGTCCCAAATTTTCTGATTATGTGGGAAATGTTTTCTCCAGCCGAATCATTTGGTTTGGGGACTTGAATTACAGAATCTCTTTGAGCCATGATGATGCAAAAAGGCTTGTGGAAAGGAAGGACTGGCCTGCACTTTTTAACAAGGATCAGGTAGTTTCTTTTGCCTAAGAATGTTGTGCTGATTTGACTATGATTTGTCATTGCTGTTGAGCATTTGGGTGATTAGTTTTTATGGTTTTCATTTATATGAACCATGAAATGGAAGATATTCATATTGATATACACATAATCTTCTGAAAATTTAAGTGGAGTTCCATTTGGGTGCATCTCTGAGTTCTAGTTACATTTCTGATTATTATGCATTGTACAATTTTCTCTTTTCGCAGCTTAAAATGGAAAGGGAAGCAGGTCGTGTATTCAAGGGGTGGAAAGAAGGAAAAATCTACTTTGCACCAACTTACAAATATGCCTTTAACTCAGACACTTACTATGTTGAAGGTGTAAAAGTTTCAAAGAACAAAAGGAGAACTCCAGCTTGGTATGTCTCAGTTTGAAGAAATTAAGATATTTTCTTCTAATAAACCTTAAACTTGGTCCTTGAACAATGTTACTTGCATTAATTTGTCTTTGAAATCATCAACTAGCTAACAGTTTCACCCTACCAAAATTGTTATAACTTGCAAATGATTACCAATTTGTGTAAGAAACTAAATAGTTTAACTAATGACACTGTCAACGAGTTCAGATTATCTGCTGTTTTTTGGTACTGTTCTTCTGCTAAGCTTTCAAAATACACCGATGTTAATAATTAAAAATGCTTTTAATATATTTTAAAACATCAAAATCCATTGATGTATTATGAAGATTCGGGTCCAAATTGATTGTCTACCAATCAAACATCACTGTTTGCATGACTTTTCGAGTTATTATGATGAAAGTCAATGAACTTGTTATGCTTAATGGATTGTAATTACACTGTCATTGTATAATCTTTCAGGAACTTTTGGAACCAAATTGTGTATTCACTCTCTTTCTTTCGAATCTGAATAATTGAGAATATTGCAGGTGCGACAGAATCTTGTGGCATGGAAGAGGAATCCATCAACTTTCATACGTTCGCAAGGAATTTAAGTTCTCCGACCATCGACCTGTTTGTTCAATGTTTAACGTAGAAGTTGAGGTTATGTTGAGGGGACAGAAGAAGAAAGTTTCAACTTATAACTTTCAGAACATTGATGATCTTGTATCCACAAGAAGTTCATATTATTCTTGAAAATTCGTAAGTTACAAGCCAAATTTTACTATGATATCATGACAAAAGAAGAAACGACTCTTGACACTGTTGCATGGTGTTGCAAGAGAAAGAATCTGACCCTTGTAAAGTGCATTTTTGCAGTTTAGAAAGTAAAATTGCTCTTAGAAATTCAGATTAGCTTCTGAATTCATCTGTTCATAGATTTTTGTGTTGTTGTGCAGATCAATGCAAATAGATAAGAACAAGCTAGTGAGAATATTGAACTGTTTGTTTAATGTGTAAACAGGTACATTGGTGCACTAACAACAATGATTGCAAAAGTGAACAATAAATATCAAAATTTTGGTTGCATCTGACGGTGATGAAAAGTTTGAAGGTTTTGGAATGCATCAAGAAACTTGTTGCATCCAGAATAGAAGAAGCTGTGAAATTAATGTAATAAAAATGTTATTAGAATTATTTTTTTTTTCTATGAAAAAAGGAAAAACAAGTTCCTACTAGCATGTTCTTAGAAAAATGTGTCAATGATTTATTTTTGGTTCTATAGGAAATTAGTATATTATTAACTATATATAACTATATTCCTTGTGTTGCTAGTAGTGGTTTTAAGTGCTAACGAAGAGTATTAATTAAAGTTTTTTTTCTTTGATATCTCTGCTCCTTCTATTTTCCATATTCCAAATCAATTGTCGATCGAGATACATTGTTTTAAGAATCTTTACCGAATATTCTAATAAAAGAACCGTAATGATTAATCATTATCTCCTAAAAATATAAAATTTCTAATCTTTTAAACCGAAGCTATTTTTTATTTTTCTTAAATACAATTTTTCTCTCCTATTTTTGTGTAATTTAACTTTGGATCAATTTTAAAACAGAGAAAAAATATTAACAAGTTTGATCTAACTCACAAATTTATCCACATAATTTTTATTTCTCACATTTATATTTATATTCATTGATATATTTTTATTAAAATGAATACGATAAGTTTAATCAAAATAAAATAACTAAAATATATGCAAGATTGGACCAAAATTACACTTTTTTAACATAAGATCAAAAGCCTTTTTTTACTACTAAATTTTAATAATTTTTTCTTATAACTTTAGATGTCATTTTTTAAGTGGTTTTCTATTTTTTTATTTTATCATTCTTAATACTTAGAAGATGTCACCTCATGCTGTAAGAAAAAATTATCAAAATTTAATAATCAAAATATTATTACTCCTATTTTAAATAGAGAACCAAAATTATATATTAAATAAAATAGAGACAAAAAAATTGACTTTTTTTTTCCCTCCCTTGGTTTGAATTTGAGGAACAGTATAATTGATCTGTTTATTGCAATTTGAATCCTCTGAAATATTCATTAGAGGAATCCAAAGCTTGGAAACCCTACCATCATGTGAAAGTGAAACTTGAGAAAAAATAAATTCAGCATTAAAGCTAATCTCACACTGATGTAGCTTTGGGATTCGTAATCTTAATTAGTGAAACAATAATTCCCCACATGACTCCGCAACCCTTGCTGCATTTCTAAATTTAGTGCAGTCCACCTAGCCAGAAAAATTATAGATATAGTTAACAACATGTTAATGTTAGATAATCCTGTCTGATATTAATATTAAGTGTCTTCCTATATAGTGCAGATTTAAGTATTTTCACAACAACAAAAAATCATTTTGACATAAGTTTATTACAATAAATAAACTTGAATTTATAAATTTTATAGAGAACTCAATATGAATACTTAAAATATTTTGCTAATAGCCTTTTTCATTTAAGACATTTTTTTCTCTTTCTAATACAGCATCCCATTATATGTTTCAATAGTAAATTTTGTCATAAGTTTAACTTAATTAAGAAAAATTAATTAAGAAAAACTAAGTGAGAAATTGTTTTATATCCTCATCATGAACAAGAACTTATATGATATTTAAAAGGACTAAATATTTTTAAGTCCCAAAATTATATACAAAATTATAATTTTTTTTCTTGTCTTAAATTTGATATATTTTAATCTAAAAATTTAAAAAATGAATAGATATAATTTTTTTAACACAAGAACGTTAATTTTTTTGTGTTAAATAATATTCTAAGATTACATTTGAGTTAAATCATATAAAAGGATTTAAACAATTTGAATGTTAGTCTAAAATATCATTTAACATAATTAAAACATTTCACAAAAAGAATATATATATATATATATATATATATATATATTTAAAGTTTTATCAAACTATAAATTTTAATTTTTTTTTAAGTTTATAAACTAAAAATATATTTAATATCATTTATAATACTTCATGTATATATAATTATGATCGAATAAAAGTGTAACTAGTACAGATATTTTCACATTATTTTATATAGCAAGATCATTGCATGCATGTGATGAGTTATAATATATATAGACAACACAAGTGAAGAAGAAAAACACATGAGCAAAGACGATGAAGTCCTTATGCAGATCAGTGATTGCAATTATCTTTGGCATGACAGTGATCCTTTCATTTGGGGTAATGTCCGAAGCTAGGTCATACCCTTCTACACCCTTTATTTCCCAATCTCATTTTCATGCACTCTTTCTGCAAAAAGAAGGACACAAAATAACTCAGAAGCGTGTGGTAGCTGCTAGTCTTAAATCGATACCAAAACCAATACCAAATCCTACACAGAACAAGTAAGAATTATCCTTCCTTTCGTTAGTATATAGATATAGATAGATAGATATTAACATAAAAGGGTGCATGTGTATGTAGCAGATTGAAGCCAAGCAAAAGGAGCTAAGAAGAGGAAGCTATGGCATGAACTGTAGGTGTTGTTTTCAGGGTTTTAATGTTTCTGAAGCTTTTATTCTTAGGTTTGTTAGTGAGAGAGAATGGTACAGTTCTTGACCTGAGAATTTAGTTTGGTCTTTATGTTATCTTATGTTGATGTTTTTCTATTGCAGAGAGTGTATGAGCCTATAATGTAATGGAGAAAATTATAATAAGCATTGTTGATGGTGAAAATTTGTTTTAAGCTCATTTTCAAAGATTTTTAAGTCTAGTGAAATTCTAAGTACATGAATTATAATTATTTTTTGAATAATTATTTTTTGACTCTTTTTTAATTAGTCACCGTAATTATCCTTCAATTATCTATTTTGATTTTTCTTGTATTGATGTGATATGATGATCTGACAATGATCAAAATGGTAAGTTAAAAATAAATAAAAAATTTGAATTAAAATATTATTATCTTTATTAAAAATGTAGTTTACGGTTTAAATTAAGAAATAAAGAATAAGAAAAAAGAAACATTTACTTTTATTTTGAATGGTCATGTAGTTCCTTGAACTGCAGGTTATTCTAATTATACAAATTAGTTGTTAAGTTAAAATTTTATTGTTATTATTATTATTATTATTATATATTATTATTATTATATATTATTAGCGTACACATAGACGTTGTCGTGTCTGTGTGTATGCATTTTTTTAAATATACATTATATTATATTAGTAGGTGATGATAATGTAATGTTATTAAGTTAAATATATAAAATAAAATTATATTTATTAAAAATAAAGTGAAATATATTAGAAAATATGAGAGAATAACTGTTGATAAATAGAGAAAAAGAGAAGAGCAGAGATAGACAATTCTATAAAAAAGTTTGTAAAAATAATGGTCAATTTTTAAAAATATAATAAATAATTATATTTTAAAGGATAAAATTGATATTTTAAAATGTGGACACAAAAGATAATTATCTTTATATATTGTTATAGATTAACACTAATGTATTTATTAAATTTAACATGTCTTAATTTATTTTAAAATCAATGAACATGATTATTTTAACTCAATTACAATTATGTTACATTGTTTTAATGTGTCAAACACGTTTTTGAGATTAGAATGAAACAGAAATGTATGAAACAGTATAAATTACTCAAATGCTAACATGAAACTTGTTTGACACATGAACAAAATTTAATGTAATTGAGTCTAAAAAACTATATTAATTTATTTTTAAAGTTTATGAACTGTAATGTATTAAAGTTTTGGACAGAGACAAATTTTAGTTTTGCGTTAAAGTTGAGGAAAAAAATATAAAATAATATTATATAGACTAAAAATTATATTAAGAAATAAAATATTTTAAAAACATCTCATTATATATTATATCAAGTTTCTACCATGGTTACCCTTTCAATAATTCACCATTTAATCATATTAAAAAATTACTAAATTTTTAAAAAGAACTAAATTTAGTTAATCAAACATTTTACACAGGGATTGACCTCTCGGTGTGGGACCAATTTCGATGACTGCCTTAACCCTTACTTCCTCAACTACATATTTTTCTCATAAATTAATATTCCTTACTTTATTTAATTTTCTTTATTTTCCGGAACATGCATTTCGAATAATGAATACTTTTTTAAGATTCGAAATGCTTGTCTCAAAATATTTTTATTACTATCGTGGATTACATGTTTTTGAATCAAATATAGGTTAATTAATTAGTAATTCTGCAATCTGTAAATAGAAAAAGATTCTAACATCCTCGACTGCACTACACAAATATTGTTGCTGTTGCTATTGTCACTTCCATCATTATTACTGCTGCTACAAATGAAGGAGAAGAGGGAAAAATGTTGCTTGAGGAAGAAGAAGAAAATGTGAAAAAGAATTCTTTTTGATTTGTTTTTACAGAATGTATTTTATATATTTCAGAAAACTCTTTCCAAAATATATTAATGTTCTGAAAAGTTCATTTCAAAAGACCTTATATTATATGTATTTTGAAAATTTTATTCTGGAAACGCTATTACAGAAAACCTATTCCATAATGAAGGTCATGCATTCTGAAAATTCTATTTCAAAAAATCTGGTTCCAAAAATTCATTTGCGAATCTTATTCCACAAGTTATGAAAAGTTTTCTGTATTCATTTGTGGGAGTGCAGGAAGTAAAATATATGGAATAATGCACCTTAGATGTTTGGGCCAAAAACTGTAAAACGGGCCTAAATCCATTAACAGTGACAATTTGCTTTTGAAAATTGTTATTTTTTTATCACCCAAAAAGAAAATCTTAAAGACGACCTAAGTACAAGAGATAACTAAATTCATATACACAAAAGAAGAAAAAGTCACGTAAAAGAGTATATGAACAAGTTAAAAATTAACAAATCCTTCAAGAGAAATAGAATTTGTGGTTTTTTTTTTCTTTTTTTGATAATCAAATATTATCATTTACACATTTCCGTTGACTAATTGAGAGTATTTCAACTAACACATGCAAAAATGTTTTTTTTTTCGGGAGATACTTTTTGAAAATGAAAAGGAACAAACAAACACCGGTGGGTTTGGAAAAACAGAGAGTGAAAATAGCAATGTTGTTGGCCCCATTGATTAGCGCTGTTATGAGATTTTTCTTTTCCGAACCCCATAGTTTCTAACTTCACCCCATGTGTTTTAAAATGGCCATTTTACTCCTACTAAAAGTGACTCCTGGATTACTTGTTCCAGAAATCTTCCACAAGTTTTCCAGAATTTTCAGAACACGATTTTTGGAATATAATTTTCGGAGTTGAATTTTTGGAACAATTTTTTTATAACACATGAAATGCATTCTATAAGCTTTTTAGAACAAAATTTTGGGAAGAAACTTTCTTATAAAATGATTTTTTCAGAGTGAACTTTCTATAACAAGCTTTTAAGAATTCATGAAATGCCTCATAGAATGAACTTTTCAAAATGAGTTTTTTTTTTTTTTCATAACGAGCTCTGTCTCTCTTTTTCTTCCTCTGCAATGGAGAATGGAGGTGCAATAACAATGATGACAGCGATGATATGGTATAGTGATACTTTTTGTGTTGGTATGGGGGTGCAATTAACAATAATGGGGTTGTATAAAAAGAAGCCTTACTGTGTTAGTGTTCTGAATATAAGCATTTGATTGAATTATTTTTTTCCCTCTTGAGTAGAGAAAGAAAACTCCAAGAAGACCTAGAGTTGCTGAACTTAAGCATGTTATTCTAGAGACAAGTTTTAAGAGTGCACACAAAGTGTAGTATTTTCTGATGACTGCACTTCACGAGGCACAATATTTAAAGATTTTGATTCAGTCTTTTTAAACCAAAGCCATTTGCCTCACCTTGGTTTGAGCAACATTCATGAGTTGATTGCAGTTGTAAACCTCTGAAACAGTAGAATCCAAAGCTGCCAACCCACCAACTGTAAATAAAGCACGTTCCACATCACGTGACATGCACCCCACAAAACCCCATAATCAACAACGTTCATCCTAATCTCATGCTGATTTAGCTTTGGGACTTGTAAGTTCATCAATTAGTCAAACATCTCTCACATGACACCCCCTCACCCCTTCACTGCATTTTCAAATTTGGTCCAACCCACTACCCAACAAAACTATTAATTTATCATCAATATTGCATACACGTAATCAATATATTCATATGTTAAATATATTTATAGTTTTTTATTGAGAGAGTAATGATAAGATCAAATTATAATACGAGTAAGTGTAAATCTCATTTTATAAGTTGATTTGATGTGATTGAGTTAGATTTAAAATTTATTTTATAACATGATATCAGAATCATGAGTTAAAGTTTATTCTAGTAAAATTTGTTATTTGTTTGACTTATTGTGTCATCTGCTATCAAAACATTTGTAGTTAGTTGGATATATTGTGTCATTTGATTTGTAAATTTGGATATGGTGGTTATATCTAGGTTAAATATGTTTTTGGTTTCTCAAGTTTAAGTGAAATTTAGAATTAGTTTCTCTTTGAAACCCTTGACAAATTTAGTCCTTCATCTTTAGAAATGCGTGAATTTGGTCCTTTTAATTAAATTTTGTTAAGTTTATATGACATTTCAAGCACATCTCAGAATAGTATTTAAATTGTTTACACCATTTGACATATTTCCACTTTAATGTTAACTCAAATATTATAATTTATCATGTTTGAAACGTCAAATAAATTTAACAAAATTTGGTTAAAATGACTAAATCCACGCATTTCTATAGATGAAGAACTAAATTAGTCAAAAGTTTCGAAAGACTAATTTCAAATTTCGCTGAAACTTAAGGGATCAAAAACATATTTTAACCTTATATCTATTTACTTTTAAAGTTTGAAGATAAAAGTGTATCAAAGTTTTGAAATAAGATTTAGAAGTTTAGGGATTAAAAATTTATTTAATCCATGTATATATATAAACTCTTATCATTGCAAGAAGCATATATAGAGGAAGTGAAAGACATCCTCCAAGTCAGAAAAGACCATGAATTCCTTATGCAGTACAATGATTGCCGCTATCTTTGCCATGACATTGATCCTTTCATATGGGGTGATTATGTCCCAAGCTAGGGTTCTTCCTTCTTCATCCTTAGTTTCAAAAGTGTCTCAAACTTCCCATTCTCTTTCACATTCAAATTTTCACACAGAAGAGCAAAAATCATCTCAGAAGCCTGTGGTAGCAGCAAAAAAACCACCAATCAAACAAAATCCAACTGTTCCTGAGGTAGCTGCTAACCTTAGAAGGATACCACCTAGCAGACCAAATCCTACGCAGAACAAGTAACATTCCCCTTTTCCTCACAAGTGTTTGTTCATTGTGGTTTAATAATATCTAGAAATTTGATCACAAAGGGTGCATGTGTAGCAGGTTAAAGCCTAGGATAAGAGGCTAATTTGCAGAGGAACTGATGCAATGGATTCAAGCTATATACATCAAGATTCAACCAAGTTGCTCTAGTTTTGCTTTTGTTTCACTTTTTTTTTTTTTTTTTTTTTTTTTTTTTTTTTAGTTTTTTACTGTTTCCCAGATTCAAATTCTTAGGTTTTGTTAGTGATGATGACTTTAGATTTTTCTTTGTTTTTTGTCTTACTTTTGATGCTTTAGATTGTAGAGAATATAGCATATTATGAATGTAAAGGAGAAAAATAATATAGCCATGTTAAGATTGTTATGGGCACCACTAGATTCAAAAACTATTTTCTTTATTTTACTTTTCTCAAAGTTTTGGAAAAGAGATTAGTTTGCATTAGCAGTTGTAAACTTGTAAAGTAGCTTCTTCATGTTATTCTCAGTATAATGTTTTGGATTTGGTTCTTCTATTTTTCCTTCACCTTGTTAGATAAATATAACCTTTATTATATAGAGTTTTCAAAAGGGTTTCTTGAGAATATTTGGATTTTTCATGAACTAATTGCAGCTTTTTGGTAACACTTGTTTATAAATATTTTCTATAATATGAAGAAGTAGGATCAAACTGTAATTATCATATTAAATTTTAAAACCTTGAAGATGAGCACATGGGACTGTCATCTACTACAAATTCCTTTAATTAATTAATGGTTATAAATTAAATCTACTCATTTAATTCTTATACTTAAAATACATTTTACTTTTAATTTTTTATATTTTAAAATTATTTATTGAAACCTTTATATCTATTATTTAAGTTATTATATAATGATGGGTTTATTGAAAATATGTTTTAGAAATTTATTTTTCTTCATTGAAATAATTTTTTTTATGAATATAATAATATTTAGAACATCAAAACACTTGTATTCATTATTCTAATTTATTATACGAAATTTATTGATAAAATATTTTAAAATGTATATTATGATCACATGTCCCCTATTTCTTGCTTGCTGGACTCATTTTCTCTATTTTTTTATTTTATTTTTTACTTTTATAATTAGTTTGTTGCGTTAACTATAGTGCTTTGTTTTATTTCCTATTTGTATGGAGGGTTGAAGCGATTGCATAATCAGTTAATAAAGGTGTTGAAGTTAACTTGAAGAGATTATTTTAGTACATAACAATAATGGTTTTAATTTACTTTTAGAATTAAAAATATATTAAAGAATTAACAAACCTGTATTACATTATATAAAAAAAATTACTTTATTGTTTTCAGATATATCATTACTCATACAATCTTCGGGATAGTAATCTTTTTATCACTTATTCAAATAAGTTTTTCAAACTACTTTTAAATGTTGTTTGAGATATTTTATATTATAAGTTATTGAATTTATTAATTATATTATTTTCCAAAATTTCTTCAATTCTGTTATTATAATTGTTTATGAGTAAAATATATTGTTAAAGAATGAAAAAAAATACATTAGGTGCCCAAAGAGAAAAAGATATTAAAGACATAAAACTAGGGAAAATGAGAATTTTGAAACGTAAAATAACATAACACAACATGAAATGTTTTTCAAAAGTCTCATTTTTGTATCAAATATCATAGTACTCAATAATTTTTCTTTTTACTAGTAAAGAAAAAATATATATTCATGAATATGGAATTCAGACATTTCAACCCTTATACATAATATTTTAAAAAATATTATAATAGTATGTCAATTTAATTGTATTTTCTTGCCAATTCTACACTAAACAAAATATATTCCAAACGTTCTCGGTACACAAGATAAATCCCCTTTTGAGCCACTCAGTCAAATTATTATAATAGTATGTCAATTTAATTATATTTTCACACGATTGCACCAAATTTCAGGAAACAACACTAATGCAACACTAATCTAATATACTTTCTTACACTAATATATAAAATAAAAAAAAATAATGATTACTAAAATAATTACTATTATAAATAAAAAAATTATAATTGGTCGTTAAACTAGTCACTAATTAATTAAAAATTAATTTAGAAACAATTTTTTTTAGCAAAATCCTTTATAGTTAATAATTTTTAATGATCAAATTTTCTTTTGTAACTAAAATCTTGGTATTTATATTTTAAAAATAAATTATAACTCTTTATTCATAATAGTGATTATTTTAGTAAACAATAATTTTTTATTTTGTTAATTGATATTGATCACTATAGTAATTATCAACTTTTGATTACGAAAATTTGTTGTTAGCAAAACATTTTATTGCAGTGTTAATACCTAATTTTATTTGGATGAAAAAAAAATTATTTCCACAATAATAAAAAAACTATGTATTTATTTAATTCCAAAAATGAAAAATAAAAAAGAAGTGAAATAAAAATAACAATAAACATATAATTAAAAAAAAAAAGACTACTTTTCACACCCACAAGTTTTCGCTTTACAACCTCCACCACATGGCCCAATCAACCTAGGATCTAAATAACTCTTTACACCTTCCGTTTTCATTTTTCTTCACCTCTTTCTAATGGACTAACAACTCAAACCACATTATAATATACATCGGATTTTCTTTTTACACATTTTTTACATCCAAACCTCCCTATCTTTCTTTTTACACCTTTTTTTTTTATGGGCCAGTTGTCTAATTCAGTTTTACATCCACATCCCGTTATTTTTCTTTTTCATACGCCATTTACATATTGCATGTTACGCGTTGAAATTTGAAAAATTATGTAAACTTGGATTTATGGCAGGTGCAAAATATATACAAAAACACGTGTTTTGAAAATTGTTTTTGTATTTTGAATTGAATATTTCAGAATATATTTTCAAATCTGAAAATATCTTCCATAACATCTAATCTGAAATACAAAAAGAAAATTAAAAAATAAGTGTTCCTGAACGTTTCATATATTGTTACAGTTTTTTTTTTTGTTTTACTTTTAATTTGTCTTTCCATCACATTTATCAATAATAATTAGAAAAGATAAAACACTCTCTTTCATTGTATGTTGTCTTGACAGTTTTTTCAAAATTTTATATAAACTATTTAATCATGTAAATATTTTTTAAAGTTTTAATTAATTAATCAATTTCTTTAATTAAATAAATTATTACATTTATATTTAATAATTACTCTATTATAATTAATAATTACAACTTAATTTTTAAGTATTAATGATTTAAATTATAATATTATTATATATTAAAATTAAAATTTTGAAAATAATATAATATAAAAAATTAATCTTTTAATTTATCATTTATTTTAATTTTAGAAAGAAAAAAAGACTGGATTCACCTAATTTGTTGTCTCATTATTTTGACAAACTTGATATAATGAGTCAAAATAATACACACTAGTTAAAATTACAACTAATCAATAAATCATGACCCACTTTGCCAAACCCTAATGACAATGGAAACAAATTTCTTTAAATGATTCATTAATAAATATTTAATTTGCATAACATATTATTACAATAATAATGATAATAATAATTATTAACTATTATTATTATTATTATTATTAAAACTTGTTCTGAAACACAGTAAAAAGAATTGAACAACTTATGTAAGAACAGAAAAAAGACAGATAAATCATTTGCATATAGATCTAAAAATCTAAAAGAGAACCTCCTTTCCATAAAACTATAACTCCTCCATACAACTATTTTAGAAGGAAGCTACCTTATTTAATCACTTGACTTTACATTACAATTTATGATACCTCTTTATTTTGAAAAATAAAAAGCCACAATAACATTTGTGGCACACAATTCAAAGCCACATAATAATAGTTTTAAGTATGCATTTTAAATGACAGACCCGACCCACTAAACTTCTCTTCAATGATTTTGGATAATTTTTCCACCATAGAAGGGGAAAAATGATTTACCCAATCCCCTGTTTCTCCCTTTCTGAAAAACAAATTATTCTCAAACCTTTTGATTTCAAAATTTATGGTTCCAGATTTGTTCACTTCCAGATCCTTCATCTCCTCAAAGCTACACAACTTGGCTATGCTTTCGATCACTCCATCACTTTCTTCCTCCTCCGTGAAAGCACAGCCCAAAAACTCTGCAACTTTTTTCACCTGAGAATTCACGTCTTCTTTCAGATCCTCGTACTTCAAGAACAGAACAGTGTTTGGTCTGGCCACACTTTCGTTCCAGTAACCTAACATATGACTCCACCATGGACCGAACTCGATGACCCCATTGCAGAACATTTCGAAAGCTTCCTCCTTTGTCAATGTCCGTAAAGACTCCACCTTGATCTTGTTATAGAAAGCCCATGCAGAAATAAAAGTGTCAAAAGGGTTCCTGCAAACATAAATTATTCTGCAATTGGACTCTATGATTGACCTGGGTAACGAAGGAAAGGGAATGTGGGTGCCAAAAAGTCTTGGTTCGGGCATGTTGGAGAGATGAAGAATCTGGTCATGGATGTTACCGCGAAATGTGTAAAGGGGAGGCACGAGTTGGTGAGGGTTAGAGGTGAGTAATGGATGATTCTCTTTGGAGAAGTTTTTGTGGTTGACAATGGCAAAAGTAAGGGCTTTCAACCATGTTGTGCCGGATTTTGGAAAGCTTGCAACAAGAACATCACTTTGTTTTGCTTGAAAGTGCTTTTGAAAAATGTTTCTTTCTCTGATCAGAGGTGATGGACACCAAAATTGTTCAAATAGATAGACATAGGGAAAAGACCAACCCCTCTCTTTAGGGAGGGAGGAAATGAGATTACCTTCTTCTTCGTTCTCGTTTTGCCAAGCTATTGAAGCCATTGGAGTAGATAGAAGGTGATTTTCTAATTGATACTTTTCAAATTGTGAGGATTTGACTCACATGGGGATAGCTTTTATAGATGTGATCAGGTACGTTAACGATAATGTAGAATACGGGTAGCAGCTTTTTTGTAATTTATTTGTTGGACAAAAAATTGTTCTGTACTCATACTCATATTTGTTTGGGTATTTGTAGAGCCGTCAAAGTGGGTCAGAACCTGTGGGTCAATCCGACCCACCACAGGTTCGGACCGGGTTGGGTTGAAATTTTTTTACAAATTTTAGTACGTGTTAGTTTTTGACCCAGCCCACCAAGAACTCGGCTCATCGGGGTTGAACCCGTGGTGTGTCGAGTTGGCCCACCAACTCACATGGTGACACACATTATGTTGGACTTTGCAATGTTGGGTTGTGTTTTTAACCAAACACATTGGTTGGCAAATGGAAACATAGCTTCAACTAATAAAAGTATAATTATTGGAAAAAGTATAATTAGTTTGCTGAAAAAAGTATTGCATTCAATAAAATATTGGGTAAGTCACAAGAATGCTTTGATCTTATATAGTAATTTGTATTTTTATTTATTTATTTTGGTTTGTATTGGAGTTTAACATCATTTTGGATTATATTGAGATTGTATTCAAGTTTATTTAAATTTCAATCTGAAATATAAATACTGACTTAAGAAAAAAATTTATATTTTTTTAATTAAGTGGGCTACTGAGCCAACTCATTTAACCTGCCAACCAACCTGTTTAACCCACCAACCCGTGGTGGGCCAGGCTGGGTTCGAATGTTTTCGGCTCGCTAATAAGTGAGCCGGGTTGAGTTGACCCACTAAGCGACCAACCCGTGGTGGGTCGGGTTGGACCGGACTAGGTGGCCCATTTTGACAGCTTTAGGTATTTGTTATGTGGATATCCGCATATTTTTTTAATATATACGGATATCCACGGATACCTGCGAGTATGAATGTATGAATGTATTAATGTTTTAATCATTTATTTTATTTTTTTTTAAATTTAAATTAGAGTATAACGAGTACAAATATTCATTGGTACGGATATTATGATATCCGTACCTGCTCTATTAACATGCGAGTATAAAAATACCAACCTGTTACCTGCGTGTATCCATTTTTAATATCTATTTCCTACTCATTATGAACTTTATCCACGAATATCTGCAAGTACAAATTTTTTTTGACGTCTCTAACGGTGACTATGACTAAATTTGAAGAGAAAAAAGTGTTTTTTTAACTAATTTTGGTCAAGATAATTCAAATTGGTTTCTCCATTCTTCTCTTTTCTATCTCAATTTGGTTTTAATTTTTTAAAATTCAATGTAATTTGGTTTTTGTACCATACCAACAACGTTCAAGATAAGTCATATTTTAGTTTATAATTTTTGTTTGTTTTTTATTTTAAAATCTTTTAGAAAAAAAAATTGTTCATATGTTAAGTTAACATCACATTACATGACAATGTTAATATAATATGACAATGTTGATGTTATATATTATTGTCTTATATTCAATTGAAGTTCTATAATTATTATTTTAATTTAATTTGATTGTAATTTTATTTTAAATAGACCAATTTTGTTCCTTTTGGAACAAATTTAATTTTTATATAAATATCATGTTGATCCTTTTATTAAAATTTATATATTTATTAAATATTTATTAAATTATTTTGAAACCAATTATAAGTATAATCTTATTAAAAATGAGTATGTATAGAAAATAATCACATTTACATTTTTTGATAAGCATGTATTCAACAACGAACAAAATGTTAATGGGATTTTAATATATGTTTCTATCTTTATAAACATAATTTATTTATGTTTTTTAAGCTCATAATTAAAAATAAATCTTATTAATGACACACTTCGTTAGAAAGTAAACTGTGAAAAGAATTAATGTCGACATCCTCCCACTTGCGAATATCTGTTTTGTTTTTTAAAGAAAATAATCAGTAATTTTCACTTACTTTTTTCCTATGTGTGGACTAAAGTATTTTTAGTGTATTTATAAAATTTTCTATTATAATATATACATATATAACAATGAATGTTGTCTAAATTTTGAAACGACTATCAAATAAGAACAAAATATTCTTTCAATGCACTTTAAGAAAACAGTAAAAATATAATTTATATATTAAATTTAATATATATCATTGAATTACACATTAATTAATCTTTTAAAAATTTAATGTTATTTAATGAGATTTAATACTTGATTTAAGATTTACTTCTTTTATTTCAGTAGCTTTTACAGGAAAACACTTAATTCTTCATGTAAATTAAAATAAGTTATTTATTTATTATATCCTTTAAGTTTTCTTTCTTAAAAAAAATACAAAATAAAAATAAAAATAGAAATAATATATATATATATATATATATATATATATATAATATTAAAATATAAAAAGTAACATATAAAAAGAAATCAATCTTCCTAAGAAGTGATTATTATATAATAACAAAGAGAGACGTCTCAAAAATTTAAGAAGCCTAAAACAAATTTTAAAAATAAGGTCTTTTTATTTTGTATTATAATTTTTGTTTTGACTTCACTTCATAACAAATTTATAGACTCATTTTGTATATTATACTCAATGTAATGGTTATGAATTTCATTATCTTTATTTCGGCGAATATGGTCTTACATAATTGGGTCAAATTTTGTAATCATTTCAATTAGACTTAAGAAAATTTCATTAGCTCCTTGATATATCTTTTCATTGTTTCCACATAAGACTAAGTTATTTTTACTAAGAGTTTTAATAACTAAAATAATTCTTAACAACACCTTTCTCTAGTGTTCTTTATCTCTATTTATTTGTTCAGGAACATATTTATCTATTGTTTTATTTTTTGTCAATCTCATTTCCAAAGTAATCCATTCATTCATTTTAGTAATATACTCATTTAATGTCAGTTTAACTTAGTACTAAGATTTATTTAATCATTACTACCTTCCTTAGCAGTTTACTTGTTCAAGAAACAACATTAAATAATTTGCAGAAAAAACAAAAGACTCTACCTAAATCTTTAGAATAAATTATCCATCTTCTTTTGTATTTCTCTCCATTAGGCAACATTTGAATATAATTTGATGAACAAAAGTGCCTAGAATGCATATCCTTAGGAAAATTTATACTAGTGATTTTAATAGGACTATTTTCTACCAATAAATCTCTCAAATTTGTATCAATATTCTTCCATTAGCTTGGATCATATATATTTTTGTCAAAAGTAGAATCATCATCTAGTTTCACAATATCCTCCTCGTTATCATGGGTTTGAGAATCAAAATTATCATCATCACTAACTACTTCTCTTTTTTTATTGTTGCTTTCACACACACACACACACACACACACACACACACACATATATATATATATATATATATATATATATATATATATATATATATATATATATATATATATATTATTTTGTTCATTCAAAGAGCACCTACATGTATTTTCTAATTCAATTTTCTTATATATTTTTATAAATTTATTCATAACTCTTTTTTGTGAAGCAATTAAAATCTCAATTCTTCTATTCTTTTGGATTTTTGAACAGCCTGACTCAAATTTTCTAGTTGACATATCGATACATTTTTATATGAAATAAAACATTATAATATATAAAACACTACTAAAAATAAGTATACAAAATGAGCGAGTTAAAACAATAAAACCTAGTTTTGATTGTCAAGAAAGTAAACTCGATAATAGACTTGTAGTATCTTGAAGTCTCAAGTCTTTTTTCTCGAGTCTCAAATTTTTTTCACAGACCTGTAGAGTTTATTTTAAGATTAATCATTAATACAAATAATTAAAAAAATATTGTTATGCTCAACTCGATAATAAGTTTTTTTCTTTTCTCTAAAATTGAGGCCTTCATTTTATAGAAGACTAAAGTGATTGCTTTACACTTGAGTCAACCATGTTCAAAGATATGACAACACAAAGGCTCAAATCATATAATATATAACAACAACGATGACCACCTCACTGAGACATGTTTACTTGGCTAGTGTTGGCCTTCATGTAATTTATTTTTTTTATGCTAATTACTCAACTAACCATTTTTTCTTCTTCATTGTATGTCCATTGTAATTTAATAGTCTTGATGATTCTTGAAGAGTCCCTAATTATTTGGTTTTGTTTTATTCATAAGAAACCAAATACTAAACTAAAACACTTACTAGAAGGGGAATGTTACAACTTTCGTATCATCCAATTAGTATATAACAATGACTAATGTGTGTTCAATTTAATCAAAGTTGTGGTCGGGACAAACTAATAATTAAATAGGAACAAATAAAGACAAATCCAATTTATATATCCTAAGGTTAGATATCATTTAAACCTTAAATTAATTATTTTATGTAGAAGTAGTATGATATTAATTTTTCCTTTATTTATTTTATTGCAATATGAACAATAGTTTCTTCTAATGTGGATACTACATCATGCATTGGATCAAAACTATCATTGGGGTAGAAGTCATTGAAAACTGGACAAGGGTAAACACTTATAACTTGTGCATGAATTGTATGGTTTGAGGAATTTTATACATAATAATATTGTATCATTGTTTTAGGTCTTCATGGACCTATTATTCATATCAAATGAGGACATGACCGAAATAGGATGAGAGTAGGCAAACTATCTGTTCAAGAATATATATATATATATATATATATATATATTAGGTTTTGATTAGCTTTTTATTTTAAGTTAAATTACCATTTTTTTTCAATATATATTTATTTTGACTTTGGAAATATATATTATGTATTTGAAACATTATATTTGAAATATATATGTTGTTCTAGATAATTTATATTTTTTAGGTTTTAGTTTCAAGCCAAAACTCCAGCACAGGAAAGGACGTGTGTTGAAGCCATGAAGCTTATTTGTGCTTTTCGTTTTTGCTGCACCTTAGAATATTGGGGCTATGATATATTTTGGAGCTTTTAAGTTTCTAATGTCAGATTGCTTTGTCTACTTTTATATTTCAACTTTGACATTTTTAGTTAAAACATCCAGAACAATGGTTTGATTAGATGTATTTTGTGATGGAAGCATCAAGTACAATGGTTTCATTATAATATAATATTGTTTTATGGCTCTCAAAATTTCTGTTTATGAATGTTTTTAATGGATATATTGGTCAGCAGACATTGATTTCTTTAATGCCAACTTTTCATTAATTTACTAATGTTCAAGGATTACATCAACTCACATAAATACATAATTCAACCCCACCCAATACAGATTACATCACATACTACTCATCATTTGTGACACCATAATGAAATTAACTACAACCAACAAACACACTATCCTTATTAAAATGTTAACTGACTTTCTGGATCCCTTAAGTTCTTTCTCTAGGATATATATCTTCCTTCTTTGCCTCATAATAGTGTCATCCCTATCCTCACCACCATCTTCAGAGCACCATTTGAAAAAATTACAACCAATGAAGGCTTCATTTCCGTTATGTTATTAACAAAATCACAACAATAAACAATCTCATGTTAGCTGGAAACACCTACTCATGAACGAAAATAAAAAAATGGGGGATTGATCTAACCTTGTAATTAGGGCAGCCCCAAAATTGTCTATCACCAACTTTAGCAGTTCGAGCTGTTCTTAACATAGCAACCTGCCCATAGTTGCAATATGGTGCTCCACCGTGAGACGAAAAGCCACCACTATGAGAGGAAAAGCCACCACCATGATTGGATGAGCTTGGATTTTGCGATCCCCGCGAATTACACGACCAAGGACAAGAAGACTGCCCCCTCGACATCATTCACGAACAACATCCACCAAATGAAGAAGAACTCCCAAACAAAGAAGACGAATTGTGAAATTAGGGTTCACCAATTCTCCCTCCATATAATTCATTGCCACCTCATCACCGTACATTCATGCTCAGCTATTAAAAAACCTGTCACGTTTCTGTTCCAAAGTGACACAGGTGCACTATTCTGACGCCGTTTAACCAAAGATAACATGAGGGACCACATTAAACTGTTTTAAAAAACTGGAGGACTAAATTGAACCTCAACAAAATTATGGGACCAAAATGAACCCCACATCATAATTAGAGGACCAAAAGATGAATTAAGCTTAAAGATTTTAACTAGACATGGCAAATAAATCTGTCCCCGTAGGTATTGCCCGAACACATCTGTGCTTTGACGGGGAATCCCCGTACTAACTGGATATGGGTATGAGTATGGGGAATTTATGACTTTTTCAATTGGGTATGGGGATGTACATATCCCCGTCATATCTCTGTCCCTATTTAAATTATTAAAATATTCACAATTAATTAAGTTATCATATATATATATATATATATATATATATATATATATATATATC
>Ga0214542_1001948_pt1 | contig 42768 bp, 39 predicted proteins | sample CNSS1metaG_FD_160096 | JGI IMG/M metagenome (GOLD analysis project Ga0214542, IMG submission 160096) | Root nodule microbial communities from cowpea collected in UCLA plant growth center, Los Angeles, California, USA - CNSS1 | ecosystem: Host-associated > Plants > Roots > Nodule | place: USA... | reverse complement strand
CAACGGACGATCGGCTGCGCAACCCCGACCAGCTCCGCCGATCGTCCGTTGCTCCATCCGCGCCACTTGGCGTACAAAACCCCGAGACTCTAACTGCCGCTGGATGAAAATACAGTGGCAGGTCATATCGGATAGGCTTCCTGAAGCCTCGCGAATTGGCGCTCAACGATTGACATGGCCAAAGGTCGCTGGAGGTACTGCGAAGAAATGCTTCGTCTTGCCTTCTAGCACGACGGTATCAGGGTCTGAAATGGGCTTGTCCGGCGTATCGCCTTGCTCTTCGAGAAAGAGTTGGTAGGTCGCGTCAATAGCGGCGATCCTTTTGATGTCAGCGCCGCAGACTGACGAGCGGTCGCTCTCAAACTTCTTTCCATCCACAAAGAAGTGGAAATTCTTGTGTTCGCTCATGCCTTCCTCTCTATTATATGAAGCCGACCGCTGACACCGCACGCGATCAGGCTGCTTCCTTTTCTAGACATTGTTCGTAGGCCTTGAGACTTCCTTCGATGTCGTCGCTCAGCCTGTTCGAGTGCGAGGCAATCGCAGCATTCGCCGCCCGAACGACCTCAGCTTCAATTGCCGCCTCGCGCGATATCTTTGCATTCCTGAAAAGCCACTTCGCCACGTTCGACCACTCCCAAAGAGGGCTGTCGGATGTCACCCGGGCTACCGGGATCGGAAAATCCTTGCCCCGCTTGCCTTGCGCGTAATGCGTGACCGCAGCACGAGTAAGACCAGTACGCGAGGCGATTTCCGAGAGACTGACAAGTGGATCCGGCTCAACCCGATCCACCTGCGCGCCGGCCGTCCTTACCGAATTCACGGCGGAGACAATGGCTGCAGCTAACGAATCTGCTTGCCGAGCGAAATCCAGAATGATGTGCCCTTTTTGGAAAGACAGGGTTGCATCATCGCAGCTAGCATCAAAGAAACGGTCGGCGAAATCTTCCGCCTCCGGATCGAGGCCGGAAGCGATGACGCTGAACTCAAACGTTTTCATCGTTCTTCTCCTCTTCCTTGTGAGGGCAACGATCAATATCGCGCCTCAATTGCCTGGCGTGGTTCTCAGGAACTCGCGGCGTCGACCAGACAAATAGGGTACAGCCCTCTCTGTCATGAAAAGCACACTGGAGCTTTCCCCAAGCGTGGCCCTTGATCTTGATGCAGGACCAGCCCTGGCTCTCAGCGTAGGAAACGGCGGCTTCGATCTCCTTATTCGGGTGTCTCGGCCTAGCCATCCTTGCACCCGATTATTGTCGCACCGTTAACAGATGTCAACACCCCAGAGTTCCTCAATTTCCAGAATTTTTAGGCCCGGAACACAGGAGACTACCAGGACCACCATTCCAAACTCGGCTTTTTTGACATACTAGTAGGTGGAAAAAGTCGACATTGACCCTATGAACGCCGTAAAAGCGACCCGGCGTGAGGCTTGGGAACTCGAGCCCATAAGCTCGACTCTCGAAGCCCGTGGCATCGCCGTTCATGACCGGGCTACACGCCCCCCGCTTCACGCCGCCAATGCTGCGGGGCGGCGACGTGGGCGCTCCGCCAGTTTGCGCACGCCGATGGACGGTCGATCGGTCAGACTGCGTGGACGCAATCGAGGACCACAGGCTTTAAGGTGAAAGTCTCATTCTCAAACGCCGATGCCGCCTGCGCGCCGCCTCTGCCGAAACCGCGCCCAAGAGGGGGGGGCCGGAGCCGAACGCGCGATGGGAGCCAGTCTGTTCGACGATCTTTCTCAGTAGGCGCTCCGACAAACTGGCGAGTGGCAGTTCTTCTATCTCATGGTCGATGCGGACGGCGCTGCGGAAGCTTACGCGTTCGGTGCTGCGAGGCGGGACTTCGTTGCTGCAATTTTCTGCCTCTAGGCGGACCAAAGGATCTCGACAACCCGCTTACGCATCCAGATGATAGGATGATCGAATTCGAGCCGCGGATCGCCCGAAAGTAAGTGAAGGGCGTAGATGGATAGTTTCAACCCTCGGAGGCTTAGCCTTGCGCGGATGCGCCGAAGATTGACCGCGAAGGCGTTAGCCGAGCGGACTGGGCTTGCTGCAGATACGATTTCTCGCCTGGAGAGCGGGAGCAATCCGCCCGACGATACGACAGTCATGAAATTGGTAGAGGTCCTGGGATTTCCGAAGGAATTTTTTGAAGGGCGCGACCCTGAGGCCATCGATACCGGCGTCATTAGCTTTAGAAGCTTCTCAAAAATGAGCGCGAAGGAAAGGGATGCGGCCGTTGCTGCTGGCTGCCTTGGTTTGCAGTTGAGCTCTTGGCTGGACAAAACATTTCATCTTCCCGCTGCCAATCTTCTCGATCTTAGCTACGAGACTGATCCGGAGGCTGCGGCCGCTTTGCTTAGACAATTCTGGGGGCTTGGTGAGTGTCCGGTGGGAAACTTGCTCGCACTCTTGGAAACACAGGGAGTACGTGTATTTTCTCTCGCCGAAGATACGGCCTCGGTGAACGCTTTCTCGTTTTGGCGAGACGGAAAGCCTTTTATTTTTTTGAACAATTTCAAGACCGCCGAAAACAGCATTTTTGATTTGGCTCATGAGCTTGGCCACCTGGTCATGCACAGGCATGGCGATCCCAAAGGCTTTCGCTCTGTGGAACGGGAGGCGAATAGCTTTGCCTCAGCGTTTCTGATGCCTGCCAACGACGTGCGAGTGAGAGTGCGGCGACCGATCAAGGCTGATGCTGTATTGGCCGCGAAAGCGCGATGGCGAGTTTCGGCGATGGCCATGTCATATCGGTTGAGTACTCTAGGCCTCCTATCGGAATGGCAGTACAAGTCTCTGTGCATCGAATTGGGAAAGCGCGGGTATCGACAAGGCGAACCGCGTGGAATCGAGCGCGAGACATCGATCATTTGGCGAGAGGTGCTCTCTCAACTTACGGCAGAACGTACAACGAAGAACGATATAGCCAGGAGCTTGCATCTGCCACTGGACGAACTTGAGGGATTGATTTGGAATCTCGCCGCTCCAGATATGCGATCACAAGGTGGAGCTCGCGATTTACGGCCGATCGAGTAGGCAGCTCGCGGCTAGTGCTAGTTCGCGGGTCGCGGATCGCGGAATGGGTGTTCGGCACTCAACGGCGCATTTGACTGAGGGCTTCGGGATAGCGCCTGGGCACCGGCTCGTTCACGCTTTAATTCCAGCTTTTGTCTGACCTAATGAACCGACACGACTGGCAAGCTGCTCGAATATACAAAGAAGGCCGAAAAGCTCATTGCGAAGCGGGCAGCGCCAAAAGCCTGAGTTGCCGGCGGATGTTGCTCAATTTCTCGCACCAGAATTCTTCAGACCGCGTCGCCTAGCGGCAGCCCCTTCAGCTCCACTTGATCGGAAAAACCCGGTCCTCATGGCCTATGGAGCTGCGAAGTGCTGGGTCGCGCTTTGGATCGCTTTCCTTTCCGGCACGCCGATGCATTTTTCGTAAGCTTCGGGCCACGGCAGAATCAGTTTGGGACGGAAATTACGCCCAATATCAGAAGGACGATGAAGGGATGAAGAAGCCCGATCATCCTCCGACTTTCAACTAGTATCTGGCAGCTCATGACCCTATGCGGGAGTAAAGACGCTCCTGATTTTATAGGCTGAACAGGCGGTCCCTATCATTAGAAAGTGATTCTGCGCGAGTGCAACCCGGGGCCGTTTCGTGCTTGTTTACCGATAGCAAGCCACCAATCCCCCTCGATAGATTTAAGCCAATCTTGGATAGTGGTGTATGTTTAGGTGCGCCGAATTCTCGACACATGCCAGCAAAGGCTAGCCTTCGATTAGCGGATGATCCAGAGCGTGCTCTTTCAGATCGCGGGTGCAATATACCTATGCCGACCTTCCGATAAAGCGACGTCGGTCACTTTCGGCGCCAATTCCAATCTGGCTAACCTGGGGGGCCGGGCACCCGAAAGCATACTGCCATTGCAGGTAGGTTCTTTTTGCCACAAGTAGAACTAAACGTTGTGTGTTCACACGCTAGCGCGTCGTGTCAGCAGGAGGTGAATATGGGCGAAATAGCGATCAAACCACGCACCATAGGCGCCTTGGAGAAACTTGAAGCATATGAATCGAACGTTCGCTCCTACTCCCGGTCGTTTCCCGCCCTCTTCAGTCGGGCTCGAGGGTCCTTTATGTTGTCCAACGATGGCCGAAAGTTCATCGACTTTCTTTCAGGTGCTGGAGCCCTGAACTACGGTCATAACAACCACGGAATCAAAGCCGCTATCGACGGATATTTGGCTTCGGACGCAGTGGTCCACGGGCTCGATATGGCCACTCCCGCAAAGCTGCAGTTCATGGAGACGTTTAGCTCGGTTATACTGCGTGAACGAAATCTGCAATACCGATTCCAGTTTACAGGACCAACTGGCGCTAGTGCTGTTGAAGCAGCTTTGAAGCTTTCCCGCAAAGTAACGGGACGACAAAACGTCATCTCATTCACGCGTGGTTTTCATGGTATGAGTTTAGGTGCCCTTTCCGCAAGCGGTAATCGCTTTTACCGCGCGGCTAGCAACGCTTCCTTACCGGGTGTAACGTTCATGCCCTACGACGGCTATTTCGGGCCGTCTGTAGATACGGCGAGTTTTCTTCGAAGCCTGTTGCTGGATGAGAGCAGTGGTATCGATAGCCCAGCTGCGATACTCGTGGAAACGGTGCAAGGCGAAGGCGGTCTAAATGCTGCAAGCAAGGAATGGCTGCAATCAATCCAAGGCATAGCAAGAGACGTTGGCGCCCTGTTCATCGTTGACGATATCCAAATGGGGTGCGGCCGGACGGGTGAGTTCTTCAGTTTTGAGTTTGCAGACCTGTCGCCAGACATTGTGGTCCTGTCAAAATCCTTGAGCGGATATGGTCTGCCACTGTCGATGTTGTTGATAAAGGAAGGTTTTGATGTTTGGCGGCCAGGAGAACACACGGGTACCTTCCGAGGCAACAACCTAGCCCTCGTCTCTGCAACCGCCGCCATAGACATATATTGGCGGACAACGACGTTCTCGGACGGCGTTCAAAGAATGGGAAAACTGATGCGGCGCCGACTTGAGGCTATTGCATCGCGACATGGGAATAGTTTTGCCGTTCTCGGCCGAGGCATGGCGTTAGGGCTTGATTGCCCAACGCCCCAGATCGCTGCGACTACGGCGCGCAAGGCCTTTGAGAAGGGACTCATTGTAGAGCGTTGCGGCCCCGATGATCAGGTCGTCAAATTCTTGCCCGCACTTACGATTGATCTTGAAACTCTACACGAAGGCCTGCAGATATTCGAGGAGTCGCTGGCGGAAGCGCTGAAGCTTGAAAAATCGCACTGAGTTGCGACCGCGCAACCAGAAGTCGGCAGGCTCTCCGTTCACCAAAAGCAGACACCTCAATGGATGACCAGCAGGCGTCGGCATTCATTTCAATGTCATATTTTCAGGATGTTTCAGACTAGACCTGATGTCAGGATCTCAGTGAGAGTTGGTCCAGCGGACCGATCTCAGAGGTGCATGGGACATGGCGTCTGAACGGAAATACTTTGAAAGCGGCGTTGTTCTGACGTCAGCTAATGTCTGGCCGCGACGCACAGGATCACGGTTCGTGCACATGCTGCTGGCTATTCACTTCGGTGTCACGGGTCTACGTATTCGCCGCCAGCACATAAACCCGCTCGTTCTCCTTTCGCCGCCAAGTGCAATTAACCCATCCGCTGCTAACACCTTTGCTTGAACGCCGTGTGCGTTGTGCGGCTTCAGACAACCAGACCGGTTGCTGTCCTCTCCAAGACATCGTCGCTACTTCTGCATCGCCATCCACGCGCCATCCGGCGGTATTTGGAACGCGGCGACTTTCGAGTTGGCTGTAGCGCCTTATGGCACGGACATTGCTCTTAAGACGTGGCGAAAGTGAATGAGAGTGCATTCAAAAGCCGGAAACGGCGAGCGCTCACGGCTCCAGCTAGCGGCGGTCTGGAGCACCGCAGACTTTCATAAGCTATGGGGTCACCGACGGACACCGCCTTTAGGAGAGTCGTTTTGGCTGACGCATATGTCTACGATCACGTTCGAACCCCCCGCGGCCGTGGCAAGCCCGATGGTGCCCTGCACGAAGTGACAGCGCTGCGGCTCGCCACGGTGCCGCTCGAAGCTCTGAAAGAGCGCAACAATCTGACAGAAGGTGCGATTGACGATGTCATCCTCGGAGTAGTCGATCCGGTCGGTGAGGCCGGTTCGGACATCGCTCGGTTCGCCGCGTTAAAGGCAGGCCTTGGCGAGGCCGTACCCGGCGTACAAATTAATCGATTCTGCGCTTCTGGGCTTGATGCGGTGAATTTTGCCGCGGCTCAAATCATGAGCGGGCAGCACGACCTGGTGATTGGTGGTGGCGCCGAATCCATGAGCCGGGTCGGTATGGGCTCATCCGGCGGCGCAGTGGCGATGGATCCTTCAATTGCGGTGTCAACCTACTTCATGCCGCAGGGCATCGCCGCTGATCTAATCGCGACGAAGTACGGCTTCTCTAGGGAGCTCGTCGATGAGTATGCGGTGCAGAGCCAGCGGCGCGCGGCCTATGCGTGGGACCAAGGATTTTTCAACAACTCAGTTGTGCCAGTGACCGACTTGAACGGCCTCACGATCCTGGCCAAAGACGAGCATTTGCGTCCAAATACGACAATGCAGTCGCTGGCACAGCTAAAGCCAGCCTTCGTTGAATTGGCACAAAAGGGAGGCTTTGATGCCGTGGCGATCCAGTCCCACCCGGAGATCGAGTGCATCAACTATGTCCATCACGGCGGCAACTCGTCTGGCATCGTAGATGGCGCGGGCGCCGTACTAGTCGGCAGCAGGGAAGCTGGGGAGAAATTTGGGCTAAAAGCGCGAGCCAAGATCCGCGCGTTCGCCAATATCGGTTCGGAGCCAGCTATCATGTTGACCGGCCCGATCGAAGTCTCCCAAAAACTTTTTGATCGTTCCGGAATGAAGAAGTCTGATATTGACTTATTCGAAATCAATGAAGCCTTCGCCTCGGTCGTACTCCGCTACATGCAGGCCTTCGAAATCGATCCTGGCAAGATCAACGTCAATGGTGGAGCGATCGCGCTTGGCCATCCCCTGGGCGCCACCGGCGCGATGATCCTAGGTACTGCACTCGACGAGCTCGAGCGCGCCAACAAGACGACCGCTTTGGTGACGTTGTGCGTCGGCGGCGGCATGGGGACAGCGACAATCATCGAACGAGTTTAGTGGAGGGATCTGGCGCCAGGAATGCTGAGGTGGCGCTCGCGACTGAAGAATGACCGTAGCCCAAAGCAGCCGGCATGGGAGGACACAAGCATGGCGTATAAGAATTTCAAGATTGACACAGATCGTGACGGCGTCGTGCAGGTTTCCTGGACAGCGCAAAGACATTTGGAGAGCATTCTGGATGAGACGACGACGGCAGAGCTCGAGCAGATTGTGAAGCAAACGTCTGCAGATACCTCTGTGAGGGGTGTTGTGCTGAAGTTAGGTAGTGAGGCTCCAGCCGCTGGCGCAGACCTGTCTATGCTCGAAGGTCTAAGAAGCACTTACGCCCAATGGGTTAACTCTAAAGGCGAGATAGCAGCTAAACAGCTCCTTTTTGACTGGTGCCGCCGCTACTCGCTCCTGTTTCGGTCCATAGAAACATCAGGCAAGCCGTGGGCAGCCGCCATCAAGGGAGATGTGCTCGGCGCCGCATTCGAGCTCACGTTGTGCTGCCACCACCGTGTCGCCGCGAGCGACCCAAGCGTTCGACTGGGCTTGCCAGAGATCAAGAACGGCCTCTTTCCGGGGGCGGGCGGCACTCAGCGCGTTCCACGTATCGTTTCTCTTCAAGATGCGGTCCCGATTTTGCTCAAGGGGGAGACGATCAACGTTGAGCGCGCCAATGAGCTCAAGCTGATCCACTCCATCGTGCCGCGGCCCGATCTGATCAAGACTGCGAAGAGCTGGATCAAGAAGGGCGGAAAGGCGATCGCCCCTTGGGACGAGAAGGGATTTACGCCACCTGGTGGTTCCGTTTTCTCCAAGGCTGGCATGACGACATTTCCGGTCTGCAACGCCTTCTACCGTCGAGATACGTATGACAATTATCCCGCGGCGCGTTCGGTTATGAGCTGTCTCTACGAAGGTCTGCAGCTACCGATTGACGTGGCGCTGCGCATGGAGTCGCGCCACTTTGTGCGGATTCTGCACTCTAAACGAGTGGAGGCGTCGATCCGAAGCTTATTCCTATCAAAGCAGGAGTTGAACAAAGGCAAGCATCGTCCGAACAACGTGCCATCAAGAAAGGTGAAGAGACTCGCCGTAATTGGTGCTGGCTTTGTCGGTGCGGCCGTCGGTTACGTCTCTGCGCGAGCGGGTATTGACGTGGTTCTCATCAATAGATCCCAGGAGAGCGCCAACAGGGCGAAGGCGAATGCCAGGTCGATCTTGGATGATCTGATCCGGAAGGGGCGCGCTACGGAACACGATCGCGATGCGACGCTATCCCGGATGACTGCGACCGACGACTATGCAGCGATAAAGGACTGCGACCTCGTCATCGAATCGGTATTCGAGGAGCGCGACGCCAAGTATCAGGTTTACGCCAAGGTGCAGCCCTTCCTGTCTCAGAGTGCAATCGTCGCGTCTAATACTTCGACGCTGCCAATCAATTCGCTCGCCGAAGAATTCGAGGACAAGGAAAGGTTTCTCGGCATTCATTTCTTTTCCCCAGTCGATAAAATGATGCTCGTCGAGATTATCGTGGGCAGAAAGAGCAATGATATCGCCGTCGCTACCGCGTTCGACTATGTGCGGCAGCTCGGGAAGACACCGATTGTGGTAAACGATTCTCGCGGTTTCTTCGCCAACCGCTGCGTGTCCCGTTACATTTGCGAAGGCGTCCAGATGTTCTTGGAGGGCGTCCCGGCGGCGATGATTGAGAACTGCGCAAAATTGGCGGGAATGCCAGTCGGACCGCTTTCGTTATCCGACGAAACGGCTCTCGACCTGCGCTTAAAGATTATGAAGGCGGCTGAAGCTGATCTAGGCCCGGCCGCCATCGACCAGGAGGACAAGAAATTGATGGTCGAGCTCGTAGAAAAGCGAGGCCGGTTTGGCCGCAAGAACAGTAAGGGATTCTACGATTATCGCGAAAGAGGAAGGGGCGGCAAGAGCCTATGGCCGGGGCTGGCGGAATTGCAGACGAAGCATCTCGCCCCCGACACTGTCGACGTCAACGAGATGAAGCGGCGCTTTTTGGTGGTGCAGTCCGTAGAAGCCGCGCGCACCATGGAGGAGCAGGTCGTCACAGACCCGTGTGAGGCAGATCTCGGCTCGATCCTGGGCTTTGGCTTTGCGCCGTTCACCGGCGGCGTGCTGTCTTACATCGATCTTATAGGAACGAAAAAGTTTATTGGGCTGTGTCAAAGATTTGAGGACAAATACGGCTCTCGGTTTGCCCCGCCAAGGCTTTTGCAGGAGATGGCAAAGAACGGGCGCAGATTCTATGGGGAGCATGGCGGCCGCCTCATACAGTCCTCTTGAAATCATAACACCCAGATCCTTTTCTCGGCCTGTTGTACGATAGTCGGTATGCTGAGGCGCGAAGTGAGATCGCTCAGTGTCTCATTGCGTGGACCTCTTCTCGTGGGCCGAGCTTGCTGTTTTCCCCTCACTAGCTGCTGGTGCGGGCTTTCGTAGCGCCGAAGCTAAATAGGAGTCTCAGCTCCGTTCGTTGATGAAGTGTCTCGGAGCCGCCGCTCAAAGCGAATGGCGGCCATCTGCGAGATCAAAGCGTTGCCTGTCCCTCCAGCTGAGATGCGCCTGAACGAACTACTGCACCGAGCCGAGCTGGCGCCTTAGGGATTGGACAATGCTGCGGGTCAGGAAACATTCGGGAGGGTGTGAGCTCGAAATTTGTCTCTCGGCATAAAGAGGTCGAGATCGCAGCAACCGCTAAGATCGTGCTGTTACGAACAACGAATAAGTGTGTCGCTTTTCCGGCTTCCAAAAAGGTTGAATTCCACTCTCTGCTCTCAAGGGGTCGAGCTCGGGTTTGTATCTCTGATGCTCTGATCGCGTGGCTGCAGCCGCAAAGCAAGTTACATCGTGCACGTTTCCTGAGAACGAAAATTATCCTGTAGGCAGATCTTATAGAAGTAGTTCTAGACAATGCCGCTCGCAACGGCGCTCTCTCGGACGGAGTGTCTGATCGCCATCCGCGTGCGGGGCTTCATAAGAGGAGTTTGCGCGGGGCGTTATTTTCGAATTGAATTTCCGAAAAATCCGTTGTTATACTTGGCTCTTGTGAGCTCCGAACCACTAGTGGCGTTCTGCAGCGTTTTCAGCACTTGCTTGGACAAGAACCGCCATATTCCCAGGCTTGTGCTCGTTTCTCCACATCTTCATATGCGCGCGCGGAAGTTCCTCCCAATTGAATAGTTCGGATATGCAAGGCTTAATGCGCCTCTCCACAACAAGGCGGTTTGCTTTCCACATTTGATACGGATTTGCAAAATGGCTGCCTTGGATCCGCTTTTGTCGCATCCAAATAAAGCGCGCATCCATCGTAAAGTTGTATCCTGATGTCCCCCCACAGAAAACGACCATCCCGCCTCGCTTTGCGACATAGCAGCTAACTGGAAACGTCGTCTCTCCTGGGTGCTCGAAGACGATATCTACATCGACGCCGTACCCTGTAATCTGCCAAATGGCTTTACCGAAGCGGCGCACCTCGTTCATGTAGTCGCGATAACCGGGCTCATCGATTTCAGGAAGCCGGCCCCAGCACCCGAACTCCTTGCGATTGATTACACCCTTTGCTCCCAACGACATCACATACTCAGTTTTGGATTCGTCTGATAGGACGCCTATCGCGTTCGCTCCGCTGACCGTGACAAGCTGGACTGCCATTGAACCAAGCCCGCCGGCTGCACCCCAGACCAGAACGTTGTCACCGGGACGAACCTCATGCGGTGGATGACCAAATAGCATCCTGTACGCAGGCGCAAGCGTGCCAGTATAGCAAGCGCTCTCCGCCCAGCTTAGATGCTTTGGCCGGGGTAGTATCTGCCGCGATTGAACGCTTGCGAATTGCGCGAAGGACCCGTTGGGCGTTTCGTAGCCCCAAATCCTCTGTGAAGGCGACAACATGGGATCGCCGCCATTACACTGGACGTCGTCGCCGTCGTCCTGGTGGGAATGAAGAACCACCTCGTCACCCACCTTCCATTGCTTCACTCGATCGCCGACCGCCCAGACAATCCCGGCGGCTTCCCCTCCACAGATGTGGTAGGAGTGGCGGTGGACGTCCAATGGGGAGACTGGTTTGCCTAGAGAGGCCCAGATTGAATTATAACCAATCCCCGTGGCCATAATCATGATGAGCGCCTCCTCTGGACCGATCGAGGGGGTGTCAACTACCTCCACCTGCATCGCACTATCGGGAGCTCCATGGCGCTCCTTACGTATGACCCATGCATACATGCGCGTTGGTGTGTGGCCCAATGGTGGTATTTCGCCAATGCGGTACAGGTCCTTTGCAGAGGTTGCCGTGGGCGAGCAGTGAAATTGACTGGTTCCGACCATGTGTCTCCTCAACCTCGGATGAGTGAATGGGTGCTCGGACAGGTCTGCCTTGCAACGTTGAGCTGGTAGGCGGCCGTCGAGCGATAAGCGTCCGGCAGACCAACGTTGAAGTTTCACCCATCTCGAACATCCTCTTTCTCGTGTAGCCTGGCGGCCTCTTGGCCTAGAACGGCTCGCGATCCGGTGGGGCTCCAAAAAGAGTTACGATGTTAGCTTCGGAACTTGCCGAAGCACTCTGCCTAACCTGCCAATTGTTGGCACAAATGCCCGCTTAACATCAAACACTCACGTTAGTAGTTGACCTGGGTATATTGGCTGATTGGTACAAGTAGGTTCATGCCCTGAAGGAAGGGCCCTCCTCCCGATAGCAAATGATCAACGTACGGCCCGCGATGAACTCGACGATGATCATGCGCTCTTGCTGACGAAAGCCTCCGGATGAACCCCAAGTCCAGCATGTCAAGTAGAGGCGAGATAATCCATTCTCCCGCCATCTACCACTAGCGTTTGGGCCGTCAACCAGCCCGCGTCCGGGGATACCAAGAACATAACGGCATTCGCAATGTCCTCTGGCTCCCCAATCCGGCCCATGATGGTCTGCTTTCGAACACTCTTCTCGAGTATCTCCCATTCCGTGCTGCTAAGTCGCCCTTGCGTCATGTCGGTGCGGATAAAGCCGGGCGCGACTGCGTTCACGGTGATCCCATCGTCACCCAACTCCATTGCGAACCGTCGGGTTAAAATCATCGCCTCCGCTTTGCTGGCGGCGTAGAATGCGTTACCGGGCAGTGTAGAGCCGATGGCGGCGATGGAGGTGATGTTGACTATCCGCCCATAGCCGCGCGCGCGCATGCTTGTCGCTACGGCACGTGTTGTATGAATGAGGCCGTCTGCATTAACCCGACGCATATACTCAAACTTATTGTAGTCGAACGTGTCGAGCGTCGCCTGATACAGCACTCCGGCGTTGTTAACGAGGATCGTTATAGGACCAAGCTGCGTCTCTGTCTGCGCGATCATTGCTCGAACGGATGTAATATCCGCCACATCCACGCCCAAGACCAAAGCACGACCGCCAGCAGCCGTAATCTCCGCCGCAACTTGTCCGGCTGCCTCGGCACGCCCTCTATACGTCAGACAAACGGCAGCTCCGCGCTTGGCCAGCAAGCGCGCGGTCGCTCGCCCAATGCCCCTGGAACCGCCTGTGATGACAGCCACCTGATCTGACCACATGATTCATGTTCCGTAAATTTCACCGACGTGCGGCGGCTCGGGAATGAGCCGATCTCCAAACTTGGCGCCTGCTCGGGCTTTCGTCAGATCTCGCTACCAACAACACCCTTGCGAATGTCGAGGCGTCCATTCTGCAGGCTGGCATTTCGATCTTGCGTGAGCGTTCCAGCCCATAAAGGCTGCTTATCCCGTGCCCGACAAATGCGTGGGGCGTCAACTGCCGTATATGGTAGTGCCTCCAATGACCAATTGTCGAAATGATGGATCGCTTAGTTCCGCACGACGCTCCATGGCGGCTGTTAGCCAAGGTGTGCCCGGCCGAACGATTGTCCGTTCCACGGCGTTGAAGCAAAAACGTCCGCGTTTCGGCATACATCCGCGATCTCAGCTAGAGCTGTGGTCGAGAGTGTGATACGGAACCTAGTCCGAAGACCACAACGCTCAAATGCCGAGATCGCAGTAGTTTTCTGACTGACGCAGGCCGGCGCCAAAGGTGAGGATGTGTTAACAGTTCGGTGCGCGTTTTTGCGTGATTCGTTGGGCCCCGGTATAGCCACCATCCCAACAGTTGCGCGGAACAGAGCGTATCGAATGATCCTAGTTCGCGGCCGCAAATGGTCTTTATCTTAGTGCGCTCGAGGGGCATGTTACCCGCCTCAGCGGCTCTCGTACTTGTTCGGAAAGTGTTCGGCAGCAGATCTCCAATGAGGTCTTTGCGGCGGCGCACGCGCCCGCGATCAAAGTCAGAAATAGCACCGCCATTTATGAGCCTGTTCTCGTTGGACGCTCGCAATTGTGTGATGTTTGCGCTCGCCTAGACGAGAGGTGACGCGCAATGAAAATGCCGCCAGCTCCGTTGCATGGCTACACTGTCGCCTGGTCGCCGGCAAAGAACCTTCGAGGATTATCTTCCAGAATGGAATCTATGTCCTCCTGGCTGACACCGCGCGACCGTATCATGGGAATGAAATCGGTGAACATATAAGTGTGCGCTTGATAGAGGCCCTTCGACTTCAGGTATTCGACCTTAGCTGTATACTCGGGGGTGGCGTGGAAACTGAATTTCCCAAGTCTGGCGCAGAATCGGTCCATGCTCATGATGATTTGCGCAACAAAGCCGTCGTGCACGAGCTTGGCCAAATTATCCGCGCGCGTCTCGTCACTTAAATGGTAGAACATCCCGATTTGATCGAATCCAATGTAGGAGCCAGCATCGACGATACGCCGGTGGTAAGCTGGATCCGGATTGCAGCAGCTGTGGCCGATGAGACAGTGATGAAGGGCAATCCCGGCGTCGGCGAATAGCTTTTGTTGTTCCGGGCCAGCACGTCCCCGTGTCGTGTGGGTAATGATTGGAGCACCCGTCGCCCTGTGTGCAATGCAGGCGGCAGAGACGAATTTGGCCTCTTGTGCTGTGATGCTTGGCGCGCCGGTAGAAACCTTGATCGCACCTGCCTTCACGCCAGTGTCGCCGATCCCTTTAGTGATCTCGCTGATGTAAAGCTCAGCAATTTCATCAACGCTGCGTGCGCGCCAGTAGCTCGGAAGCCCCATCTCCTCGTAGTAAAATCCAGTGGTGCAGACGATCTGCATCCCTGATTGTTCGGAGATTTCCTTTATTAATGTGGCGTCGCGGCCAAGTTCAATTGGACAGGGGTCCACGAAGGTATGCACACCATACTCGAGGCGTAATGTTGACAACCGTTGGACTGCATCTTTGATAAAGGTCGTGCGATCAACTTTCGCTCGGGGATCATAGGATGCTCCGGGAAAGGCGATGAACAAGTGTTCGTGCATCAGTGTGCGACCCAGGCGCTCCGCCGGGATTGGTCCTGTCACGGTTTGCACGATCATGCGTTGCTTTTCCTCGCGGCTGTAGCGTCTTGCTGCACTGAAGTGCGGGTCTGTTGGTCATGGAGCATTGGAGCGCCACTAAGCCGCAGAACTACAATAGCAACTCCGCTCGGTCGTTACGAGCAGCTGTTCATCATTTCAGACGAGCAGCGCGTCTCAACCTGTCAAGCGAAGTGCATCAGACCATTTGATGTCGATCGTGTCAGTCGCGTGCGACCCATACAACTACCCTTTCTTGTAGTTGCCATGTTGCGGCTTTGTCTCGAGTTCGAAAGAAGGAAGTGTGACATATATACGGCATGACGGCAGGCGAGTTGCAGCTCGTTCGCAGCCGACGCAAAGTGTGTCGCGCTCGCCATTTACACGGAGGTCGTCTGTGTCGTCGAAGCCCATAGACCATTTTCAAGCTGGCTTGCTGTTCGTTCCATTTCCGTAAGAGTTGCTGCAGCATCCGACGTCGAAGGTGGAGCAGTTCGGGAAAGGCGCCAAGCGCTCTCACGCAACGAAAAGGCATCCCGATGATAAGTGTACCGGGCTACTACGAGCTAGGACGGGGCGCGTCTATCCGGTGAGCCGAATAGTGCTGACCCAAGAATCGCAGTTCTGTCCCGCTGGACGTTCTCTAATCACGATTAGCCCGGACGTCGTCGCCGCCATAACAGCGGTGAACGTGTAGTCCTCAACACACCTAGTCGATCTGGTAGCTGCCAAGCGGCCTAAGCCGCGGATATAGAGGCGAATCCGATATTCCGCGTCGCGGATTTGCAACTGTGTGAATGACCTGGGTTCGAGGAGAGTATGCATGTTGGGAATAAACCAAAATGGACGGGGTATGACACACCACGTTCTCAGCGGAGCAAGGCAATTCCGCAATACGCCCTATATGATTGGTGAAAGCCGCGGGTACTTCGATGCGGCTCACGCGGCTGGTCTCATGGGCATACAGGGACGTTCTATGACCGGGCGCTCCTTTGCTTTGGGTGCGGGGCCGCTCAACAGAAGAGAGCAGATAGTGGATTTTGTGCGCTGCTCGTACCTAGGGCTCGACAACCATCCGGCTGTCGTCGCAGGCGCCGTCGAGGCGATAAAAGCCCATCATTCGGTGCATTGGTCATGTGCGCGAACTCGCCTCAATTTCGATCTTCTAGGACAGCTTGAGGAGACCCTGTCGGAGATGTTTGGCGCTCGGGTGCTCGCATTTTCGACGGTTATGCTCGCTAATCTTGGTGTGATGCCCCTGCTCGCATCAGGCCAGTTAACAGGGGGAAAGAGGCCTGTCGTTGTGTTCGACCGGAAAGCTCACATATCGCTGGCCTATCACAAACCTGTTGTGGCTGACGAAACGCAGGTAGAAACCATCGCTCACAATGACGTCGAGGCGCTCGAGGCTCTTTGCCGTGAGCATCCGGTTGTTGCCTATGTATGCGATGGCGTCTACTCCATGGGAGGGAACGCACCCATACAGGATCTGCGACATCTTCAAGAACGCTATGGGCTCTTCCTGTATATTGACGATGCGCATGGCATCTCACTGTTCGGGCGCAACGGGGAAGGCTTTGCCCGTTCTCAATTTCCCAAAGAGCTTGGTGACCGGACGATCATAGCAGCCTCTCTGGGAAAGGGCTTCGGCGCGTCGGGCGGAATGTTGATGCTCGGAACGCGCGAACAGGAAGCTTTGTTGCGGCGGTATGCGATCCCCTATGCGTTCTCGGCGGCCCCAAATCTTGCGGCGGTTGGTGCCGCGCTTGGGTCCTGCGAGATCCACCTCTCCGAAGAACTGAACGACCGACGAGGCCGTCTTGCCGAACGCATCGAACTATTTGACCGTAGAATTCCGACCGCGGAGAGAGGTAATTCGCTTCCTATCAGAATGATTACAACGGGACCGGAAGCGAACGCAATTGCAACCGCTACGAAACTCCTGAAGGCGGGTTTTTACACCTCGGTTACATTTTTCCCGACGGTGGCGCGAGGTAGTGCGGGGATTCGCGTGTGCTTGACAGCCGATCATGAGGCCCACGAAATAGAGCGACTCTGCGACTGCATCTCGCGAACAGAACCGCTACACGAGAGACCGGCGTGACAGACACTTCAGTACGTATAACAAAACGGTCCTAGTCCGAGATATTTGGGGTAAATCGGCCTGAGAGTAGAGGTACTTGAGTCTTGCCCTCAGCGTCATGAAATCTTGAGCGATACGTTCGCAACGGTTCAGCGTGACCTGCCGCTGAACTGTGATCCAGCCGCGTCAGCATCTTGGTGAGTGTTGTACGAAGTGGCGCGGCTCGAGCAACGGACGAATTTGTGGACGGTAAGGTGGGCGGCGTGGGTCTGGGGAATGAAGTGATTCAGCGACGACCGGGCGGGCCGACCGTTGTAGGCGAGCCAATTAGCGCGGGCGTCGTCGAGATCGGAAGTACAAGCCCGGTGGAAGCACTCGGCTAAGCCATCTTCTCGAGAAAGGCTGATTGTGCTTAAGCGGTGTGGGCGACGCATTCGAGGCTGCCGATTGCAAGGGAGCAGGGCTTCGTAGGCTGATCCGGTAGGCGGGTCGTCAAGTCCGCAAGCCTATGAGTCCATATCATTCAGCTTGGCGGCTGCCATGAAGCTATAAACCGCAAGGGCACGCCGTGTCTTCATCGGGCCGGTCCAGGTCAGTTCTTTTGACGCACGGTGGCCGCTCCGAGCTCATGCTCAGCAGCATTGTTCGGCATGCAAAGCCATCAGCACAAGGAAGCGGTTAAAAGTATCCCTGCGGCTGACGCAGTCTCCGGTCTGTCGTTATCCTAGAGAGCTCGCGCGCTGCTCGCGCAGCAATTCGACAATCAGGGGCGTTTACGCTCCTAGCTCACACGCGATCGCTCCCGCGCAGTAAAAACTTTGAGAATAGAACATCGACGCTTGGCCGCGTCGGGTGCGACCGCGCCGTGCTGAGCAGCGTGGCGCCAAGGAACTTGCGCCTGCCGTGTGCCAAGCACGCAGCCTCGATGGTCGGGCAGCCCTTGTGATTGACCTCGCAACCGGACTCGCTGGCCAGAAAATCACAAGACGCGGTCTCCTTGTATCCCGGCGATCAGCGCGCCGGCTGCCGCCGCCAGGTATGCTGCTGCATCCTGTTTGGGCCCTTCCGTTGGCTAGGATCGGCACTTTGGTGTCATAGGCGTGGATGCGTTTGGTTGCGAAGACATGGACCTCGGTCGGTCCGAACTTCGCGCCAAAGCTTCTTGACCGTGAATTGTGAGCTTCCCGATCAGCAAGGTCTCGCGTGGGCCCGGGTTCAGCGGCCAACCAGCCTGCTCGCTCGGCGCTTAGCATCACCTGCAGCGTGGCCACATCATCGCAAGGAGAATCACCAGCGGTAAAGGTAGCTTCCAAAGGGCACTTATTGGTGGTTCCTCGCAAATCTCAAAGAACAGCCGCTTCAACTCCTTTAAGGTCCCCGGTATGCGGCCCGCTGTTGTTTAAGCCGCCCCACCAACCGTTGGTATCCGTCTCGTATGTCTTTGTCTATTGCGGCGTGGACGAGCGCTTTATCGCGACGTTGAAGGCCAACTATTGCTTGCGTATGATTAGCAGCACCAGACTGGTGATCTCCGGTACTTGAGCTAAGCTCGTTCAACGAAGGCAAAAGTCGCATCCAAAGCGATTCGATCATCGCTACTATTCGCGGCATTTGTGCACTTTCGTATACACAGAAGTGGAAGGCCTTATCTGCCATTAGCATTGCAGAACGATTGGCCCCATCGGATATTTGCGCGTGCAGTTTCTTTAGCCGTTCAACGGAGCCGCGATCCATACGCTCCGTAGCAATGGATGCAGCTAGTGGCTCAAGCGCCAGCCGAATTGAAGTCACTTCATCCAGCGTGGCGAGAGTCAGCGTTGGGACAACAATCGTCTTAGGTCCAGCATTGGCAAGTGCTCCCTCGTCGATCAATCGGATAATCGCATCTCGGGCGGGTGAGGTGCTAATGCTGAGGGCGTTCGCGATCCCGCGGACGGTCAACTTCTGGCCTGCACGGAATTGGCCGCGAACAAGTGCTTCCTTCAGCGACGTGTATGCGAGCTCGCCGAGACGGAATTGGCGATCGATTGGATGTAGCGCCTCCTTCGCGGGCGGACTTAGCTCGTAAAGCTCAGGCGATCCAGACGGCATTGAGAGCGACTCTTGCATGAGAATTTCCGGTTAGAAACGATCCCACGGCGTGCGCAGCAATGTGGGCTAGAAATGTGGGCTAGATTGGATCACACGAATCGCTCGCGTGAAAATGCCTGGATGGTCGTCGCGCTCTGGGGAGACCCGGTGTCACTGGCAATAATCATGCCGTCTTTAGCACGAGAAGATGTTCTGGTTTTGCACGTGAATGAGAGTGCTTTGCAACATTTTGTAGGACATGTGACACACGGCGGGCCAACCAGCGTGTGCCCCTTGTCCCTATGTCATAATTGCCGAGATCATCATTCAGATGAAGGCCGATGTTGATGAGTGGCCCTCACGATGAGTGTCAAAGGAGCGCTTGACGGGTCCCGCTAGATCGACTCGACAACATCGGAACGGGAGCAAGCCGTGCCTGACCGGCGATCGATCAGAGCCGACATCAGAAGCAGTTGTAATGCCTCCGTCTGAGACGGCGCGGTCGAGCGCAAGTCAGTTGCAGAGCGTTACTATGAAACGGACCGGCACGTTTATTGCTGCCTGTCGACGGAGAGCGTTAGCAACCGAGTGCCGGTTGATGTCGGATCTTGGGACGGTATCTCCTAGAGTTTTACGGGTGGATCGAGAGCCCGGGTGTGGGTGCTAGCGTAGAAGAGCGGTGCTGCACCGATCAGCGCTTTTCTATCACTCTAATGGCCGGCCGGACACAGGTGATCCTAAGATCTCCCTCGGCTGAGTCGGATACTGCGTCGCTAAGAGGAGCTTGTGTCGGTTTGCAAGGTTAACGTGGTCGGAGTCCTCCATGGAAATATTATCGCATCTGAGAGTTGTCGAGATCGGTAGCTCAGCCGCCACGAGCTATTGCGCACGCTTGTTTGCCGATTTCGGGGCTCATGTTCAGAAGGTCGAGCCGCCATCCGGCGATCCTCTTCGCCGAAGCGCGCCGCTCACGCGTGGTGGCCACAGCGCATGGTTCGGCTTTCTGAACGTCAACAAGTCCAGCGCCATCATCGACCGGAAAGACGGGGACGCAATGGACCGCTTGGCAGAAATCATCGAACATTGTGATATTGTGATCGATGGGCGGGACGTTGACCCTGCAGACTGCCCGCCGATCAACATCCTCGCTATTCGCGAGCGGCGTCCCGAACTGATATACCTCACTGCGAGCTGGTTTGGGTCCGAGGGGCCCTATGCAGGGTTTGCAGCCACAGATTCCACCATTCGTGCGCTCGCGGGTCTCGTCAAGCTGGTTGGCTCGGTCAAGGGGCCCCCATTGCATGCTCCGGATTTTCAGACCGGTATCCTCGCCGGGCTGTGGGGCTTCATCGCGGTTGCCTCCTCGCAGATCGGGCGAATGCAGGGCGGGGCAGGTCGATCATGGTCCCTCAGCATTTACGAAGCGACCCTCGCACTTAGCGAATTTCTCATGTCAGAGTCCATAGGACGCGATGAACTGACGCGGCGGATCGGCATCAATCGTTTCTGGCCGAGCTTTCCGGTCGGCATTTACGAAACCAAAAAGGGCTGGCTCGGCGTTACGGCAGGTACTCCGGAGCAATGGAGGTCATTCTGCGATATGCTTGAGCTGCCAGCGTTGCGTGATGACCCGGCACTCAGTCTCGGCGAAGACCGCCTCCAGTACGCGGAAGCGATTGAAGGTCAGTTCATGCCGAGACTGAAGGCGCGTACGGCCGAGGAATGGTTCGAAGAGGGACTAAAACGGAAGATCCCACTGGTGCCGGTGCCCGCAATAACCGATCTTCTCCATGACTTCGAGAAAAAAGCTCGAGGCGCAGTGGTACCCATTGTGCTTGGCAGTGAACGAGCGCTGACGGCAGGCTCGATACAGCGGCTCACGCAAACCCCGCCGCGCAGAGGGGGAAGGGCTCCAGCCCCTGGAGAGCAGCAGGCGTTCGCGAACTTCGGAGCGCGCCAAGCCGGAAATGAATTTGGCTCCTCCAGCTGCATCGGAAACAGCGACCTCCCCCTGCGAACAGTCCGAGTCGTCGACCTCTCAATGGGTTGGGCTGGCCCTTTGTGTACCCGCACGCTAGCTGATCTCGGCGCCGATGTTATCAAGATCGAGGCGGTCCAATATCCAGACTGGTGGCGCGGTTTTGACCGACGGTCTGATTATATTCGTAACCAAATGTACGAAAAGACAGCGCGATTCTGCGTCATGAACCGCAACAAGCGTGGTATAACGCTCGACCTGAAACAACCTCAAGGGTTGGATATTGCCAAAAGGCTCTTGACCGGAGCCGATGTTGTCGTCAGCAACTACTCAGTCGACGTGCTGGTGAACCTGGGCCTGGGGTATGAAGTGCTTGAAACACTGAACTCTCGGCTCGTGGTGATATCGATGTCATCCTTCGGTGCTGACAGCGTCCACCGCAACTGCCGAGGCTACGGATCGACTCTCGAGCAGGGGTCGGGTTTGCCTGGCGTAATCGGTCCTCCCGAAGGGTTACCCACGATGACTCACCCCGCTTTCGGAGATCCGGTCGGCGGCTTAAATGGTTGCGCCGCAGTTCTGATCGCCCTGATTCACGCTCGCAAGACGGGGCGGGGGCAGTTCATTGACTTGGGACAAATCGAGTGCATGATACCGTTCGCCGCGCCTTGGATCACGGTCCAGTCGACCGGTACCCCAGCTGAACGTTACGGCAACCGGCATCCGCAATTTGTGCCGCACGGATGTTTCCAATGTGCAGGTGAGGACAGCTGGATTGTCGTAGCTGCGACAGATGCAAGGATGTGGCATAGACTTGCTCTTCTGATTGGACGGCCTGATTGGGCAAAGGACCTATCGCTACGGACGGCAAAAAGCCGGCGGGCGATTGAGGATACTATAGAGACGGAACTCGCGCGATGGGCACGAGTCCGAGACGCGGATGAGGCCATGTCCGAGCTGCAGGATGCAAAGGTGGCTGCTGGCGTGGCCCGCCTGCCAATTGACTTGCTCGAGGATCGGCACCTCCAATCACGCACATTTCTGCAGAAAATCGATCGTGAATTCATAGGCCTGCATCCGCAGCCTTCGATGCCAATCCGAGAGGGAAAGTCACCCTATTCGATCCGCACAGCTGCACCTACGCTCGGACAGCATAACAGAGAGATTCTATCAGGCCTTCTTGGGATGTCCGATGCGGAGCTGGTTACTTTAGAGAGGGCCGGCATTATCGGTACGAAGATGCTTTCCCAAGAGGAGCTCACAGGCAGAAATACAGCGGCGGCAAACTCATAATTGGTAATACGCCTCCTGCTCATCTTAGCAGGACGACAGGGCTTTGTGAGTTGATGGGCGCAAAGTCCTTTTAAGACCTCAGTTGCGGATTCGGCCAATCGAGTATAGCTCAACCACAGGAGTGTTTTGACTGCAACTGCATAGGAACCATGAGGCCGGCAGTGGATCACCTAACCGGGCTCGACACGGTTCCGGTGATTAGAGATAGACGATCTCCAGGTGTCGCGTCTCTGGGCTGCCGGAGGAGCGTCGAAGATATCGAAGTCTATCTCGCGCGACACCTCGACGATGACTTCTGGACCACAGCAGATCTCAGAGCGAACGTACTCGAACGCTTGGACACGGTTCAAGAACATGTCGCCAGAAAAGCCGCCTTGTTCGCGGACAACCTAGTTGCCGTGGCGATTTCGTTCCAATAAACACAGTTGGCGCCGCTTGAGCTGCGCAAAGAAGAGTCAACGAGCTTCATTTCATTGTCTTCCATAGCCTTTGAAAATATGCGGCCGGGTCGACAGCTCTCAAATAGTTATCTCACAAGAGCCTGCAGTAGGGCTAAGTTGGTGTGAGCCGGTGTCTCTCGCCAATGTGCCTGTCGTGAATGATACTTCGAAAGAAAAAGGAGTTCGCCTAATCCCACCTCTTCTGCTGAATATTGTGCTTCTCTGCCGCGGACTAGATGCAGGGACGGCAGCAACGGTGGCGGCGGGGCGGACAGTATTGGTGGTATAGGGGCGGCGGCGTAAAAGGCGGTGCTGTCACGGTTTGTCCCGAGTAAGAACAGTTATGATGTGCTTAGTTTCTCACGAATCGATAACTCGCGCGGCCGCGCCGGCCCGTCTGGCATTGAGGAGATTTCGCAACGCCTGGATGGCGGGTGCGGTACCGTCAAATATGGTTATTGCCGCGCGAGACTAGGCGCCCTGTCAGGTGCTCCTACTTTAGACCGACCACTTTGGGCAGCGGCAATGTCGCGGTGGGCGGGCAGGAAGGAACGGTCACGCCCTAGTGGTTCCGTCTGGGCGTCCTCTCTTCGATCAGCAGCGATTGCCTTATTCCTCGCCTCCTCTCATCGCTGAGAAGACTATAGCTCGCTAGCGTGCGATTTGCCTGCCGCTTTCAATTGACATTGTGTCGAGCGCAAACGCTCGAGACTTGGTAGAACGTGCAGGAACCGGGCCGGCCGAGTCTAGCGAGCTTACCTCGAAGCCGTCAATATTCGTTGGTGAATGAGTAGCCGGAGTAGCCGCTGCTCCTCAGACTATCACGAGGCGAAGGTCGGACAATTATAATGACATGAACGATGGGGCTCCCATCATGGGGCTTGCCGGCTACGCTCTTCATGTAGTTCGTGAGTTGGTCCGGATATCGAGTTCGATCTCACGCGTCACCTCGATGATGCACTCTGGATGGTGGCCGCTCTCGACAAGAGCATATTTTAAAGCTTGGTCACGGCTGACAAAAAGGCCGCCAAAGGAGCCTCCTTGTTCGCGGGCAACCCAGTTGCCGCGCCGGTTCCTGCCAACAAAAACAATCAGCGGTGCCGAGCCAAGCCAAGGAGGCGCCAGAGTCATCATGTCTCATCCGCGACGTGGCGGTTCAGGTTCGTCAGTCGAGTTGCTAATAGCGATCACCGGCTTCCAAGTCGTGGTCGTAATTGTAACGGGAGCTTGCATCACGGCTCTCAAGGAGGTGGTGCCGAACATCGGATCGAGGGCCTGCCGTCGATAAGTTGTGGCTCTGGCGCCCGCCACAGAGTGCGGCTGCAGGATACGTCAAAACCTGAACCGAGTTCTCCTACGAGTTCTGGCAGTCAACGCGGGGTCCGGAGCATACTGAGAATAACTAGTGGCTTTGGCTCTGCCGCTGTTTTAAGCATCGATGCGATCGATCCCTAGGGCTAGGCGCTTGTGAACGAGGGGGTAATCGACACCAAAAAGTCGGCCACTCGCCCGCTCGCAGCACTTCACAAACGAAAAAGATAGAGATTAGCTACCGTCTCGAACCCGTGTGTTCGCAAGGGCGGTTACAGCGCACACCGCGCCGCTGTCTTGCAAAACGCATCCGCTCAGCGCATGGCGCCGCACCGGCGCGCGACTTCTCACACGTTTCTTTGCGATTGATCTCTAGTGAGGCAGCAGACCCAATCGTTGGAAGTCCCACCAGCCCACAGACCGCCGAGCTCAGTTGGCTTTGGGCCTATGCCGCGGACGACCCGCGATGGAGCGGCGCGGTCCGCCGGAAGATGCCCATGTCTATGCCCCGCTCGCAAAAGCGACCGGCCATCGCCCATCCGGCAGGGCTTATGGGATGCTCCAGGTCGACTGCTACGTGATGGCAAGCTCGCCGAGCGGGCCGACGTTCAGTTTGCACTCTGTTGGCCTACATCCAGCGTAAGTTCTGCGAACTCGCCACCCCTGGCCCCGCGCTTATTGCGGGCGAAACCCTCAAGCATCCGAGTTCTATGCCACAGAGAAGGACATCCGCGGCCGCAAGCGCCGATGAGCCTCGTCTCGTTCGGTGTTCAGGCCGTTCTCCCGACCAAGCGCTGAAGCTTGGCTGCTTCGGCACTTTTGGGGGATGTTCAGCTGGCTGCTCATGTCTGTTTGGCCTACATCCTCGGTTCAACGGCCGGCTGCGAGCCGCAAGAAATTATTGAACAGCGGATACCCGTATTCGGTGAGTATCGATTCGGGATGAAACTGCACGCCGTAAGTTGGTTGGTAGCGATGTGCGAGAGCCATGATCTCGCCTTCCTCGGACCGCGCTGTCACCATGAGGTGCGGTGCGGAGGCCGAGTCGAGCTTGATCACAAGCGAATGATAACGACCGATGGAAAGTGGGGAAGGCAGTCCCTCGAATAACGGCCCCCCTTCGTGCATTATGGGAGAGGACCGCCCATGCATGGGGCGTAGTGCTCGCGTCACTCGTCCGCCGAAAACGCGTCCAATACATTGATGTCCGAGACAAATTCCGAGAATCGGGATGCGTCCGGAAAGCTCGCGGATAACAGCCATAGATATTCCGGCCTCGCTTGGAGTGCAGGGACCAGGAGAGATTACGATCGCGCGGGGATCAAGGTTGATCACGTCGGCGACGCTGATCGCATCGTTCCTGACAACCTCGGTTGACTCGCCTAGCCTCTGAAAATACCGGCCGATGTTGAAGACGAAAGAGTCGTAGTTGTCGATAATGAGGATCACAGCGGACCAGGTATCTCAGCACCAAAAGCTTCAAAGATTCGCTGTGCCTTCGCGAGCGTCTCGGCGTACTCGGCTTGCGGATCCGACATCGCTGTTATCCCGCCCCCCGTATGAAACATGGCTTGATCGCCATCAATAGTTACGGTGCGAATCGCGACGTTGGTATCCATATGCCCATTAAAGCCAATGAAGCCGATTGCCCCGCAATAGACCTGTCGAGCCACTCGCTCGATTTCCGTGATGATCTCCATCGATCGCACTTTCGGCGCCCCCGTGATCGAGCCGCCTGGAAAGCAAGCTCGCAGCAGCGTGACGGCGTCTTGGCTCTCTGAAAGTTCACCTGTGACAATCGAGACTAGGTGGTGCACCGATGCGTGGGATTCGAGGTTGCACAGCCCTGCAACCTCGACCGAGTGCGGAGTGCAAACTCGCGACAGATCGTTGCGCAGAAGATCGACAATCATGCAGTTTTCGGCGCGGTCCTTTTCGGACGCGACTAAGAGCTGCGCGCGGTGCTGGTCCTCCGCGGAATCATTGCATCGCGCTATCGTGCCCTTGATGGGGCGTGTTTCGACGTTTCGTGCGCCGAGCTTGAGGAAACGTTCCGGTGAGCTTGAGGCAATGGTGAGCTCGCCATAGCGCAACAGGGCCGCAAACGGCGCCGGATTGAGGGACCGAAGCCGGCAGTAAAAGCTAATCGGGTCGAATGAGGTCGGCATCCTCGCAGTGAAACGCTGCGCGATGTTCGCTTGAAAGACGTCTCCGGCCAAAATGAGGCCGATGACGCGCTGTATGGTCGCGATGTAGTCGTCAAGGCTGAAGTTGGAATGCCATGCGCCTAAGGTGTCAGGGAGTTCCTTTAGAGCTGGCGTCGGCACGTCAAGCAAGGCGGCGAACTGATCGGCGCGACGCCGTGCGCGTTCAAGTTGAGGCGCAGGCTCCTGAGCCGACCATCCTGTAGAAACGATCCAGCACTTGTGATCCCGATGGTCGAAGCTGATAACCACGTCATAGAAATGCAGGACACACTCGGGCAAAGCGCGACCGGCAATCGCAGGTGCCGGCAATCGCTCAAGCGTCCTGTTTAGGTCGTAGCCCAAATAGCCGGCTGCACCTCCCTGAAAGGGAGGGAGATCTGTTCGGTTCTGTTGCGGATATCTAGCGAGTAGACTCCGGAGAGCTTCCCACGGATTGCCCGCAAGAGCGACGCCATTGCAACTCGCTTGTCCATTGTTCACCGTGTAGCTACTGAATGGGTCACAAGTAACATATGAGTAGCGCCCCAATTCGTGCCTGGCGGCGCTATCCAGAAAAGTCAGATTCGGTTGATTTCCCAGGCGCCGCATAGCAACGGCAGGTTCAATCCATCGAAGTTCGCGGACATGCATCTGACAACCATTTGTTCTGCTCTGTGAAAGGTGTTCCGTTCCATCTGCCCGGGCGCCTTTTGCCAGTTGCTTTATCTGCAGGCAGTCGCCTAAGAGGCTGCCCCGCATCTGAAAGAAAGCGCGATCAATCTGCTTTTTCGAGCTCGATTGCACTCACTGAGCGCCCTTGAAAAGCGAAGTCCAGGCCGAATTTCCCGGTGAAGCTGCCTTCGTCCTCTCGGTGCAATCGGCCTCGATCGCCGATTGTCTGTGCCGTGCGACACACGGGCTCGGTCTTGCTCTTTGGCGCCGGCGCAGGCCAGCTGTTTGTGAGCCTAAAGAGCTTAGAGGAGGAAATTCAGCCGAGACGAACTCGCCATGCATATATTTCGAGGTTTTTCTTGGTTAGGCGCAGAACTTCCTCAGGAGGCCCCTCGTCAGAGCAACGAACTGGCTAAATTGCGAACTTGCCGCTTCGGCCGAAACCGAGAAGCGCCTGTTTGAGGGACATTGTGTGACGCCCCCAGTGTGCTTTGGCCCAGCCGTCTTTCAGGAGCCCGCATCCATTAGACGCTATAGTCGGCCGCGAACCGTAGCTCCCTAAGAGGTCGCACACGCCTGATTGATTCCTGGTACAAAGCATGTGCCTTGTAAGCTTCGAGTTCGGCGTCGCTGTCGAATTCACCATAAACGATAACATCGATATCGTTCCCGAGTGCATCGCTCTTGCGATTGCGGGCAATCTCCAGCCGACGTGAATGTGGGATTTTCGTGAGGATCGATAGACCTTCGATTATGCCCTCAATCTGAGCTTGGTCCTTGGCGGTAAACAACACGATGTGACGAATCATGGATGATCGGCGATCCCGGGGAGTGTAGCTGGGTTTACTACCTCGAACGTGAGCTCGCTGCAATGGCGGCGCTGGCCGCGCAGCCCGCTGTTGGTGCTCGAGCCTTTGCTGACGAATGGCCGCAGAAGCACTTGCTCAGAGTCGAAATCGATATTGAGTAGGGCCCTTTTCGCAGAAATCATGCAATCTGGCTGCATTTGCGCCGTCTTTGAGCGAGAGTACGCCCTTATACCTTTGCCCTCGAAGCAGCGCGAGCTTCAATCAATTTTCAGAAGGTTTCCTACCAAGCTGACAATGATGAATGCATGAATCCTGCCGCAGAAGCCAGGCACTACAATCGTGATAACAAAGGGCTTGTCCGCTTTGCTTGGACGGTCGTCGAGGCCGAAGCTTTGTATGGGCTGCCGTTTGCGGACCTATTATTCCAGGCGCAGAACGTTCATCGCGAGAGCTTCGATCCAAATCACGTCGAGGCCGCTAGCCTACTGAGCATCAAGACAGGGGGCTGTCCGGAGGATTGCGGCTATTGCTCCCAGAGCGCGCACTTCGCTACAGATCTGAAAGGCCACCCCCCTGATGGATGGTGGCGATGTACTGGCCGCAGCAAAACGCGCCAAGAATGCAGGTGCAACTCGCTTCTGCCTGGCTGCGGCTTGGCGTAGTCCAAAGGAGCGCGATCTTGACCAGGTCTGCGACATGGTCAGAGCCGTCAAAGGTCTTGGCATGGAGAGCTGCGTCACGCTCGGTATGCTGACCGCGAGCCAGGCGGCAAAGCTCTCTGAAGCTGGACTCGACTTCTACAACCATAACATCGATACCTCGCCTGAATTTTACGGCAGCATCATCAAAACCCGTACGCTAGCAGATCGCATCGACACACTAGCGCACGTTCGCGGCGCCGGGATCAAGATCTGCTGTGGAGGCATCATTGGGATGGGCGAGCGCATCGAGGATCGTCTCGGCATGCTCGTGCTGCTTGCAAATCTGCCAAGCCATCCGGAAAGCGTGCCGATCAACCTGTGGAACGAGGTCAAGGGCGTGCCGGTCAATGAAACCGCCCAGCGTCCTGATCCCATCGCCGTGGCGCGCCTGGTCGCGACTGCTCGAATCATGATGCCGAAGAGCGTGGTCCGGTTGTCGGCCGGACGGCGGTATATGACGGACGAACTGCAAGCTCTGTGCTTTTTGGCTGGCGCGAACTCAATCTTCATCGGTGATACGCTGCTGACGACAGAAAACCCCAAGTTGGATCGCGACGCGCACTTGTTCGCGCGGCTCGGCATCACGTCTGAGCTTGCCGAACGAAACAGCGCAGAGGATCGAGGCGCTGACGGGCGAGGGTGAAGTGAACATCACCCTCATGAAAGGCAAAATCCATCGCGCTTCCGTGACCGAAGCCGATCTTCACTATGAAGGATCGATCTCGATTGATCGTGCGTTGCTGGACGCGGCGGGGGTTCTGATCTATGAGCGCGTCGAGATCTACAACGTGGATACCGGAGCGCGCTTTGCAACCTATGTCATCGAAGCACCGCGTGGGTCCGGTATCATCGGTTTGAATGGTGCTGCGGCACGATTCGCGATGCCAGGAGACAAAATTACTGTCATTGCTTATGCATCCCTCGACGAAGCCGAAGCAGAGGTGTTCCAGCCGCGTGTCGTGCTCGTTGATCGCAACAATGGCATCCTCACCCGTTAAGACCTGAATGGCATGTTAAAGCTCGTGGTCGGCGGCTATCGCCAAAACGCCGGCAGCATGGGGTGGATTGCGCAATGAGCTCGTCGCCAATGGATAAATTCGGACCCTACGTCAAGGCCTTGCGCTCCCTGGAAGATGACAACCGCTTGCGCGGTCTCAATTCGCGTGCCGGAATTGATTTTTCATCTAACGATTATCTGGCGCTTGCGAGTGCATCGCGTATGAAAAAGGCCGTCTTGGCGGCCATCGAACGTGGCACCCCGCTTGGTTCTGGGGGGGCGCGACTTCTGCGCGGCAATTGTGAAGAGCATGAATGCCTCGAGGCGGAAGCCGCCCAGTTCTTTGGCGCAGAGACGGCGCTGTTTTTTGCGAGCGGTTACGTCGCAAACTTTGCGGTCCTGACGACATTGCCGCAGCGCGGCGATCTGCTCGTCCTCGACTCTCTGGTTCACGCCAGTATTCATGAAGGCGCGCGAGCTGCCAGGGCCGAGTTTCGCATAGCTGGCCACAACGACCTCGGAGTCATCGAAAGTGCAATCCGCGACTGGCGTGCGGATGGAGGAATGGGGCGGGTCTGGATCGTGGCTGAGAGCCTTTACAGTATGGACGGCGATTTCGCCCCCTCGATGATCTGGTCGCGCTCGCCGATCGCCACGAGGCTTTCCTGGTCGTTGACGAGGCCCATGCTACCGGCGTTTACGGTGAGCAGGGCCGAGGTCTCACCAGCCACTACGGTCACCGTGAAAATCTCTTGGTTGTACATACCTGCGGCAAGGCGTTGGGAGTGGCGGGAGCGCTCGTGACTGCTTCCGGTGTGCTACGCGACTTTATGGTCAATCGTTGTCGTCCGTTCATCTTCGCTACCGCGCCATCACCCTTGATTGCCGTTGCCGTCAGCGAGGCACTGGCTATCTTGCAGCGGGAGCCCGAGCGTCAGCGGCGCCTCGCAAGGCTGGTTGCATTCACGCATTGGAAGATGGAAGCCCGCGGCGTGCGATGTCCGTCCAGCTCGCAGATCCTCCCATACACGGTGGGCGACAATGCTCATACGATGCGGCTCGCCTCTGCGATGCAGCATCGCGGCTTCGATATTCGCTGAATTCGGCCGCCCACAGTGCCAGCGGGAACAGCGCGCTTGCGAATTTCACTGACGCTGAACGTCAACGAGGATGATGTAGTCTCAATGGTCGATGCGCTCGCTGAGGAGACGAAGGGGAAGGCTCGATGAGTTTGCGGATTGTGGTGACCGGAACAGATACCGGGATTGGAAAGACTGTGTTCGCCGCAGGCTTGGCCGATCTTCTCGGCGCGAGTTATTGGAAGCCGATACAAGCCGGCCTCGACGGAGAAACCGATACCGAAACGGTCACAAGGTTGGCTAATCTCTCAGCCGATCGAGTCGTGCCGGAGCTCTACCGGCTTCGAATGCCCGCATCGCCCCACCAGTCTGCCGAAATGGACGGGGTTTGCATCGACGCAGGTTCCATAAGTCCGCCAGACACGGAAGGACGGCCTCTTGTCATCGAGGGCGCCGGCGGGCTTATGGTCCCGCTAAGTGGGGATACACTCTACATCGACGTGTTTGAGAGGTGGCAGCTTCCGGTCGTGGTTTGCGCGAGCACAAAGCTCGGTACGATCAATCACTCGCTGCTGTCGATCGAGGTTCTTCGAAGGCGGCAGATCACGATTCTGGGTGTTGCGTTCATCGGCGAACGCAACCCGGAAACTCAGACCGCCATTCGTGAGATTGGCCGCGTGCGCTGGTTGGGACGACTGCCTCTGCTTTCGCCTCTCACGCCAAAGGCGCTTCAGACGGCATTCAAGTCCTCATTCCGTGCCGACGATTTCAGTTGAAATGCCAACCCCGAGCTCGCCAATTTGGCATCCGTTTACGCAGCACGCGCTTCAAGGCGAGGTGACAAGGATCGCGCGCGGTGAGGGGGCTTACCTTTACACCGCCGATGGCCGACATATCATGGACGCAATCTCGTCCTGGTGGGGTCGTGACCCACGGCCATTGCCACCCACATATTGTCAGCGCCATCCAGGAACAGGCGAGCAAGCTCAATCAGATTATCTTTGCAGGTTACACCCATGAGCCAGCCGAGGAGCTTGCGGCGAAACTCCTGCAGCTCACGCCGCCTGCTCTTGAGTACGTCTTCTTCTCAGATAGCGGTTCGACGAGTGTCGAAGTCGCGCTGAAAATGGCGCTGGGCTATTGGAATAACATCGGCAAACGGCGGACTCGCATCGTGGTGATGCAACACTCCTACCATGGCGACACGGTAGGAGCGATGTCAGTCGGAGCTCGTGGCGTGTTCAATGCGGCCTACGAGGCCCTTCTGTTTGACGTCACATCAATCCCGTTCCCGGCAACAGGTCGCGAGCGGGACACGCTCAGTGCGTTGTATTCAGTGTGCCGGGAGGAGATGCCGGCGGCCTTGATCGTGGAGCCTCTGATCTTGGGGGCGGGCGGAATGCTGATGTACCCAGCCTGGGTGCTGCGGGAGATGAAGCGGATTTGCGAAGACTGGAGCGTTCTCTTCATTGCAGATGAGGTCATGACGGGCTGGGGTCGAACCGGAACGCTGTTTGCGTGCGAGCAGGCCGAGGTCAGTCCAGATATTGCGTGTTATTCGAAAGGTCTCACTGGTGGATCGCTTCCGCTCGCAGTGACACTCTGTCGCGCTGATATTTTCAAGGCGCACTATTCGGAAGATCGCAATTTGACGTTCTTTCATTCGAGTTCATATACCGCGAACCCGCTTGCCTGTGCCGCCGCAAAGGCCAATCTGGATCTTTGGCAGAACTACGATGCGCGCACGCGCGTATCGATCCTTGCATCCATGCAAGAGCACGCAATTCAGCCGTTTCAGGCTGATCCGCGCTTTGCAAACGTTCGTCGGACCGGCACCGTCACTGCGCTTGATCTGAATACAAATGACGCCGGCTATCTCGCCGGCATCGGTCCGAAACTGCAAGCCTTCTTCAAGGAGCGAAATCTTCTCCTGCGTCCGCTCGGGAATACGATCTACGTAATGCCACCTTATTGCGTTACAGCCGCAGATCTTGATCAGATTTATACCGCGATCGGGGAAGCTGCCGATCTGTTCGCTTGATGCACGGCGAGCCAGAACCGGGAAAGATCCGGAATGATCTCTTGCGGTGAAGACCCTCAAGTAGAGCCGAAATATTGCAGCATTTGCGCGGCCACATGCTGTTCATTGCATTATTCAGGATCAAAATAGCAGTTATAGGTGGTGAAGTTTGGCGCAACTGCTCTCAGAGGCAGCGCCAAGAAGGCGCGCATCAGGGTCATTCTGCCGCGCCGGCTGGTTCTTGCATACCCGAGAATCGGAATTGGCGACGCCGCAGGTCATGTGCGGGCGCTCTGACGTGGCAGTGGAGAATGCATGGGACTGATTTAGGTGGCGCCGATAGGAGGCAAACGTGCGCAATAACTCTCACGCTTTCCATGGTGGAAGGTGCTGCGCTATTTGTGGCGGGAAGTTCGGGCTGATCCGTTACTACTGCTGGCGAACGGCGCTTTGCTCCAAAAGGTGCGTCGACCGCTTCAAGTCGCGGCGCCAGGCCGACCAAAAATGGTTGTGCTGGTTGCGAGCAGCTTGACAGCTGCCACAAAGTGAGCTCCCTTGGACGGCGCCTTAGCCGGGCGATGCCTAGCGCGACATCACCCGATAGGCCAGCGAGTCCAGCGAGGCGCTTTCAAGGGTGGTGTGGAAACTAAGTGACACTGAGCACGGCAACAATCGTCGGTTCCAATGCTTACAGGCTAGAGAGCGCTACGGCTAAACATCGGGCCGACTTTGCGCGACCTCCTCCAATGATGCGCTCAAGTCGAACTATCTCTGGCTTTGTCTCGCGCATGGATCCCGTTCGCCCTGAAGGGTCTGTCTGCAGAACGGAAAGACTTCCTGATCGATCACAGGGACGGATGTCTTGGGAGAAGCAGCTGCCAACTCATTCGTGGCAAACTGCCGCAGACCGGCTGCGAGTTTGAGCGGCTATTGTTGGGTTACGGCCACGAACGGCTTGCGAACTCTAGCCCACCCACTCTCTCCGAGACTCGCATCACATCGATCAGCCTCGCCGAGGTGGCGAGGCAAGGACGCTCCAGGAACTACTGCTGAAGCGGCAGATCCGATTTTCGGAAATTGGCTGGCGTGCATTGCGCAGCCTGTCGGATGGCGATCATCGACCACCTTGCTCGCTTGCATGGGACACTCGGGAAGGGCATGGCGGCGTCCGGTGGGCTCCATACGGATGAGATAGCGGGGATGCCATGTCCGATCGACTTTCCATTTACAAAGTCTCGCTTGAACGTTGCCGTCGAAGGTGGTCGTGGTCCATCTCCGCGACGAATGGCTCGTTGGTCATGGCGGGAACGCAAAGCAGCCGAGCGGCGGCGCGGTATGAAGCCAACAAAGCGCTCTTCCTGTTATTGCAAAGTGCGCCGTACCGACGGCGGCTTCCGTGTGGTTCGAGCAAATGAAACTGTATCCTCGCGCTTGGAACGTGTCTTGATCGATGCTTCCGCGTCGGGAGGTGAAGCCGCTCTCCTGTTCTGAAGGAAACTCTTTCCGTGTCCGGTCCAACGATCAGTGTCCCAGAATTCTCTACGCATGAGCCACACTTCAGAGTCGCCTTTGCAGGGCGTCACCATTCCAGTCCTGCAGCAATGGAAAACGGAGGGACGCCCCATCGCGATGACGACAGCTTACGATGCGGTCACGGCGCGCATCGCCGACGCAGCGGTCGACATCATTCTCGTAGCTGATAATGTCGGCAATGTCTGCCCGGGGCGTCCACGAAACGCTTCCCGTCATGATGGCAATGATGAATCATCACCTCGAAGCAGCCTCGCGCACAAGGCCTCGTGCCCTTGGGTGGCCGACATTCCGTTTCTCAGAGTTTCTCCGTCTCGAGGAGACAATACGCAATGCCGAAGGTGAAACTCGAGGGCGGCGCCAAGCGTCTGGAATCATGCGCGCTTTACCGATTGCGATTCCCCGCGACGGGGCATCTTGGTCTTACCCCTCAGAGCGCCAATGTCATGGGGGGCTTCAAGGTGCAGGGCAGGACAAAGTGCCGAAGCGTTACGGCTGCTCGGTAATGCTCACCCTCCAGGAGGCCGGCTGCCTCGCTTTGGTCCTCGAGGGCATTCCGGCCGAGCTCGCGAAACGCGCAACCGGTGCACTGACCATACCCCAGCATCGGAATTGGAGCCGGGCCAAGCTGCTCCGGCCAGGTGCTCGTACTCCACGACGTCTCTGGGCTGCTCGAAGGTAAAAAGGCCAAAATTCGGTCACGCCTACGCGAATGGGGAGGTTCTACAGGAGGCGCTGATAGGCTGGGCGGTCGATGTCCGTCAGGGCACATTTCCTGGGGGCAGGAATCTATCGGCTTCCCGATGAGCTCCGCGACACCATTTGCGAACTGGAAGGCTCCAACACGAACGGAGTGAGGACGAGATGCAAACGATAGAATTGAGTAGGATTGACGAAAATGCAATGGCACAGCCCCGGCAATGCCGGCGGTCAGCTCCTAGAGCCCACTCAGAAGGGGGGCATGCGGAAATTGGACTATAACCGGCGCGACCGCGCGGAATTTGAGCGTCGATATGTTGTTGATTGCATCAAATCAGTGCCAAGAGCGCATTAGTGTGCAGCATTGCGCTCGGATCTTGGCAGGTTGGATAGTTGTCTGGAAACGGCACGGAGGAGAGGGACATGGTTCGCCATTTCCACCGGCTCCGAATGCGCACATTCGCAGCTGCATTGCGGCAGCACAGCAGGCGCGAAATGCTGCAAACAATCCGGTTTCAATACAGTCTCCTGCAGCTCGGGAATGAATTGAAGTCCTCCGACCAGCCCTGCATCGCGGCCGGAGATCCGTTAGAGCTGAACGGGCGCGCGATCGAAGTCGTTCCTCACAGCCTTGCACCTAAGATCCCGCGGAGCCCGGCGGCATTCCCCTCTACCGCGAAGCGGATCAACGCTCCGACTTTCACCAGCTCTGCGCCATAGCGGTCATTCGCCTGGTCGACAAGCCTCGCAGGCGCGTGAGGCGCTAGTCTGCACGCGATCGCCTCGTTGACATGGTTGCGTGCGTTCGCCACCCGCCCGGAGGCGGCCTGGCTGACTAACGCCCTCGCAGCTCCGCAGAGGTTGCGGCACGATCGTGGGCTCCAACTAGGGTCACACGTAGGTCGAACATTGTGCGATTGACGTGAGCAATCTGCTTTCGTCGGATTGCGAAAAAAGGCCGTGCGAAAATTCCGCACGGCCAAGTCAGGGAGGAACGCCCCAAAGGGCGGCTGAAGAGAGCATAAAGTGAGTGCCCACACTCACTGGAGCTCGAAGCTTGCGCCTACGGTCAAGTCGCGCAAGCCGAATGTTGAAATACCCGTTTCTTGCGCTGACCGAGGCCGAATTTAGCGCATGCGTCGCATATTTTATGCGAATTGAACCGTTTAGACGCAGCTATTCCGTGAGACGCTCAGTTCAAAATGATCACCTCGTCCCACGCTCTGTGTTCGTCGCTAAACCCCAACAGCAGTTAAGTCGTGCACCGGCACGGGGCGCTCGCGTTTTGCGCGACGAACGAACTCAGCATTGGGGAATCAATCTAAATTGGGCAGCGCTCATTGCCCATTGAAAGAAGCAGGTTGAGCCAGTCCGATCACGTGCGCGTTACATGACGTGCGATGTCAGCACTGCTCAAACAAATCAGGTCACTTCGAGGGACAAAAAGTGAGACCAGGCTATTGGGCCGACCGACTGCTAGCTCGCGGGACTACCCGCCGTAGGTCACTATCCTATCGCTGCGCTCTCGGTAGTCGCCGCTTCGATGCACATACGCCGCAACTTCGCACCATCGCCCTGGTAGAATTCGCTGAAAATCTCTACTCGAGCGAGGAGTTTTGGCGTTTAGGGGCGTCGCGTGCCCGATCGCCGTGTCGCTAGGGCTGCAAGTCAACAGTGAAGCATCGGAGTTGGCCCAGCAGGCTGTAGGCACAGACCGGGAAGGGTAGGCGATCGATCGAAGCAAAGCGGTATTGGATTTTTCAGTGACTCGATCGATTCAACTAGGAAGCGAGATGTGCTATCATCGTCTTCATTGGGGGATTCTCCGATGTTGGACGCCACTACCACAGCACTTCTGCGCGAGATCCTCGAAAAGGTCTGTGTAAACGTGCCTGGGAGTGATGGTGGCGTCCGAGCACATGTCGCCTCGAAGCTTCTGGAAGCCGCCGGCAAAGGTGAGAGGACGCGCGAGCGTCTTGAGCAGATTGCCCTCGATGCGCTTCGCCACGCGCCGAGCATGTGGCGGTGAGCGACTAGAACGATGCTACGTCAGGTGAACATTCCGAACCTCAGAGCTGATCGTCTCCGAGAAAGAAGGCACTCCACGCAATCTTAGGCCAGACCGCTTACAAGAGCTCATTCACTGAAAACTCGGCGTTGTGGGCAGAGTTAAAAGCAGCCGTCGACCCAGCCGACCAGGTGCCGTGCACTCGGTACGCTCTGTACTCGTGTCGATGATGCGATATGGCGTCCGGAAATCCAATTTATGAGAGTTACCGGGGTCTCAGCTCCCACCTGCTGTCATCTTGCTCCCGTTCGGGGATCACCGCCGCGATGAGGTCGGGCTCCCGCAAGCAGGCGGGCTTCGGACGAATTGCAACTGCCACAGACGTCGGCCCTATCGGAAAGTTGAGCTTACCAGGAGCTTAGAGGCCAAAACGCTTCGACGTTGGGCTTAAGTGCTGCTGCGCCAGTTTTACATCCACGGAATGACCTGACTGACCCAGGCGAGCGCGGGCCGAGTCCTTCGACGAAAGCTGCCGTGCAGATCGAAAGTATTGTGTGAGGTTGCTTTGTTTCCCCGGGTTTGGAAGTCCAGCACGTAAGTTGCTGCGGCTCCAAACGTCGTTGAACTATGGTGCATTGATCGGTGGCATGGGCGCCGTCGGTCGCGGCACGAAGTCAGTATGGAGCTGACCGCTTGCGGACACCATGATCGCAAAGCTCACAAGAAGAATGAACAAGCCGCGCATTTGACTAATCAATCCGGAACCCATGTAACAACTATGGAACGTCTCGCCACTCTTTCACAAGGGCCGCGAAGAGATAACTTCGAACCCGCGGCTCGTGGGGCGCGAACACCTTCGGTTCGCAAAAGCCGGTGATGCATCATGCTGGTAGTACTGCCGCAAAACAGCAAACTCGCCCCTAAGAACGACGAAAACATGCATTGCCAAAGGAGAACGGAAGGAATTTTGAATCGGATTTGAACAAAATACTGATCAGCCGGGAAAGCAGCGGCGGCTGCTTTGGCGCTGAAGACGGCTCCATGCGCGATCACGACCTTGTTTTGGGTGGCCTCTTGGCCCGAACTGCTGTCGGTATCGCGCATCTGTGCTCTAGCTTGCTCGCATTTGCCTTGATTTAGAGCGCGGTAGCTGTAGTCAGGGAAGCGGTAGAGTTCTGCCTGCCGACCGAATCAACAATCGGATCGTGGAATACTCGTGGTGGGCACAGCGCTGCCTCGAAGACGTGCCTGGACCGCTTCGGACGCGACGAGAGGGCCATCGCTATTTCGATTTGGGCTAGGGGCGGCACCTCGATGGCAGCAGATCTTCTGGAGCTGCAAGAGCTGTTTGAGTGACCATGAACAGATATTATTCGGATATTTGCGGCGGTGGACATTGATCCGCGACGATGAAGGTGTGGAGCGACCCATATCAAGGCTGCGCGCGAAGAGGCTCTCCGAGACTGCCCGCAAATGGGCTGGAAACAGGCCGCATCGCCCCATGGCACTTAAAGTTCGCGATGACCATAGCTCTGTCTTGCAGCTGGTGTTTCCAACGTCCAAGGGCAACGTGATGAACAGCACGTTCCCATCCGGGGGCGGTGTTGCTGTTTCAACACGCGGCCGCCCCGGACCTAAAGGATAAGGCAAGTCACGCACATCGTGTTGTCTCGTGAACTGCCGGAACGGGCAGCACGAACGCGTTTTTCTGCCGCTGCAGCAGCTGAAAGATCAAAACAATAGCCCCATCGTGTTGCGCTAGGGGAAAATTGGATGGGGCGACACTAAATTGACGAGTGGCTCGCGGCAAAGATAGCGGCAAGAAAGTGCTGGCCCGATGAGCAGAAAGGCGGCGAGTGATCGGCCATTTTCGCCGTTAATCGTCATGGCCGCAATGCTAAGTTGTTCCGCCGCGACTGGCTGGGGAGCAACATGGTCAACGCATTCCGCAACACGGTCATGGCTGTCACTTTTATCGCGAGCGCTAGTGTCAGCATTTTGTGGGATTTTAACAGCTACATCGCCTGTGGCGTTGCGCTAGTAGTCTCATTCGCGATCGGGTATTGCGTCGAGCGCGCCTTGATCAATCGGTCCCATCGCGAGATGATCCACCTCTACGGCGCGGACTGGCACTCAGCAGAGGATCGACACGACGGTACATGATCGCCATCCAGCTTGTGACCGTTGAGACGTCGGACGGTTCACGCTGATGGGCCTCTACCGGTACGCGTGCCGGCGCCATTGCCGCTGCTTCTCCGTTTCGGGCCGAAACGGAATCATTGGTTGACCTCCAGAGCTGATTTCCAACCGCTTGGCGAGGGTAACTGCGGCCCCTCGGCCACCAAGACGAAGTCCGGCGAAAAGCAGGTGACCGGGTTTGGCTCGCGGGTGCACGTCAAGTGTCCCCCTTCGCTAATCAATAAGTCATTGAAATTACTATATTTCAGCCTTATCGCAATCTTCGATGGGCAGTAAATAATGCCGCATTAGCAAATATTCAGGGTCGATGGTATATTTACTGCGCAGCAAGGGGGCGGCTTTCATGATCGATTGGCAGGAAACGGAGAAGACGGTTGTCGACAAGCTCCTGAAGACACTTCAGGAGCTTCCGGCTGCCGACGCTCATCTCCAGAGCAGCCAACGGACTTTCTCTAACAAGCGAGCGACGATAGACGCCGAAATCGATCTCAGCATCTCCAATCAAAATCTTACGATGCTCGTCGAGGTCAAAAGATCCGTCTTCCCCCGGGATACGCGCGAAGCGGTTTGGCAACTTCAGGAGTACGCCCGCCGCCTCGGCAGCGCCGCCCACGTCATCCCCCTCCTTGCCGCTGAATCCATATCCCCCGGCTCGAAGGAATTTCTGCGAAGCGAAAACGTCGGCTATTTTGACATGGGCGGCAGTCTCTTTATTCCCGCGCCCGGAGCCTATGTCTTGATCGATAAGCCCGCGCCGAGAAAGCAGGCCCGGTCGGTCACCACCGTTTTTAAAGGCAAGCGCTCCCAAATTCTCCGCGTCCTCCTCCATGACCCTCACCATTGGTTTAGCGTGAAAGCGCTCTCGGAGGCGGCCCGCGTGTCGCCTGCCACGGCCTCGGAAACGTTGATTAAGCTCGAACGGTTCGAATGGCTGGCCGCGCGCGGCCAAGGTCCCTCTAAGGAGCGCCAACTTATCGCGCCGCGAGCGCTGCTGGACGAGTGGAAAAAGCAAATCCTCGCCGGCATGAAGCCGAAAGTGCGCCGCTATTACGTGCCCAACGCGACGAACGAGGACACATTTATTGGTCGGATGGACACGGCTTTCGCGGAAGCTGGCGTCGAATATGTGCTTACTCAAGAATCCGCCGCCCAACGCTACGCGCCCTTCCTTTCCTCTCTCTCCCGCGTATCCTGCCGCGCCGCATCCGCGCGCACCGCGGCAAATGCTTTAGGCAAGCTGGGGGCCAAGGAGGTATCCGAAGGCGCAAATTTCATTGTGATTGAGAATCTCGCCGAGGAAGGACCCTTGCTGTTTAAGGAGCGTCACGGTACGGCGTGGCTCGCTAGCCCCATCCAGGTCTATCTTGATTTGTTGATCGCGGGAGGGCGGGCGCAGGAAGCGGCTGAACACCTTCGCAATGAAAGAATAGGTTTCTAATGGCCAAGCCCGAAACCGCTGCCGGATATGAAAAGCAAGTCACGGAAAACTGCGAGCGGCTGCTCGTCACGCTGATGCGCAATCTTGGACCGTGGAAGAAATCCGTTTACCTCGTCGGCGGGCTCACGCCACGCTACCTCGTCACGAAGCCTCCGGCGGGTAAAGAGCATGCCGGCACGGGCGATGTCGACGTCGTGGTCGAGCAGCAGGTGCTCGCCGACACGGAGGCCTATCGAACCCTCGAACAGAATCTCAAGCAGATGGGGTTCGCGCGCACCACGAACGACAAGGGGCAGCCGCTATCCTGGCGCTGGCAAGCCAAGACCGAGTCTGGCGGCTCAATCATTCTCGAATTCTTAGCCGACGATCCCGAACGCGGCGGCGGAAAAGTCGCGCCGCTGCCGGCGGAAGGCGGGAATATCTCCGCGTTGAACGTTCCCCATGCCTCGCTCGTGTTCGATTATTACGAGGTCAAGGAGATCGCCGCGGATATGCTTGGCGGCAAGGGCGTGGCCACCGAGGAAGTCCGCCATGCGGATATCGTGAGCTTCACCTGCCTCAAGGCGTACGCATTGACGGACCGGCACGAGCGCAAGGACGCTCATGACATCGTCTACTGCCTCGAACACGCCGAGGGTGGCATTGACAAGGCGGCCGAGAAATTCAAGCAGGCAATGGCGGGCAAGCATGCGCACGTAATCAAGGAAGTCTTGGCGATCCTGCGCAAGCATTTCGTGACGGACGACAAAACGGAAGGATATCGCAAGGACGGTCCCGTCGCCGTGGCTCAGTTTGAAGTCGAAGGCGACGACGACGAAGCGCGCGAGCAACGAGCGCTGCGTCAGCGCGTTGCAAGTGATCTCGTGACAAGCTTCGTGGAAGCTGTTGGCTAGACTCTCGTGCGAGCCGCGGCTCGAGGAGATCGTTCCAAACCGTCTCGAAGACCTCTCTCGGCAGCAAAACCGATCGTGAAATCTAAGGTGTCGCTCGCCGGAGGCACTCGCACGAAGGGCTGCCGCTTCGCGGCACCGCTATCACTGCCCGTCGCGCGGGTGCCTTGTTAACCGGTCTCGCGACGGCACTCGCTTTCGGGCCGCGCAGTCATTTCATGTGCCGGCGTCGCTATCACTGTCCCTCAGCGGGTGCCTTCTTTCCTTGAAGTTCACTCAGATACCAACCTACGCGCCGGTTGGATCGTGTGAGACGATTTAGGTTGTCCGAGTGTGCTTGCGTGGCGCGAGTTTGTCAGACCGTTCCCGCGCTCGTGACTGTGCCTTGGCCAGGATGTCTTCCAAATATGCAAGGAATTGCTGCAGCTCCTCTTCGGTGTCAGTTGCAATTCCGCCGCCCGTTGCTTGGCGACCAGCGTGGGATCCCCAAGTGCTGCAATGTCCGGCTGTCCGTCAACGACGGGTAGGGACTTAAGCTTCTCGGCCAGCCCCTTCGCCGCCCGACCTTGGTGAGCAAGCGCGAAACTCTTGCGCGCTTCGTCTCCCCGCTCCTTGCCAAGCCGCCGCAGGAGTTCACCAACGGAGATGTTCCTTCGGGGTCCGCACGATGCCTGCGCGCTTGTCTAGATATTCGGTCGTGGTGCTCGCTGTAATCTTCACCTGCGATATGAGATGCAAAAGAAATGGTGGGACGTCGCGCACACCGGGATTGACGATCTCGAGCCGTCGGTCGGGATGAAATTCAAGCCATTCGCGGATGACAAGATTGATGTGCAGGTCGCCAAAGCCGTAACCGATACATACGAGCGTGGTGACAAAGCTGAGAGTCTGCTGAAAATGTTTCAGCATGCTCTTACCGCGCGGCGCTGAGCCGTATCATGGTGATTAGTGCCCCTTGGTCACTTACCGATCGCGCCGGATCGTCCGTTGGGATGAGCGGCTCCCATCGCGGCGGTGGATCGCTTCCGGTTTTGCAGTTCGCCTGGCTCATGGTGGAGAAACCCGTCACCCGTGTCATGGTCAAGATCTCCGCAGGGGTAAGGTCGTAGATCATGTCCGGCGGCGTTGACCAAAGACGAGCACGGATCGGTGCAGGCATCCCCATCTTGGCCAGGAATCCGTCGAGCTCGCGCACGCTTTGCGCGGTTTGATGATGCAGTTCACGGGGCGACCACCGCGCCGCGGCTTCATCCACGAAGGTGAACATATGCCGGCCGATCACGTCGCCATCGCGCCGCAAGCCGCTGGCCCAGGCTGCGCGGGGCCCTCGAGCGCGGCTCATCGTGTAGCCCGACCACGCGCTGCTCTTCAAGGCGCCGTCGCCATTTGTCCTACCGTCCCGGCTCCAGGCCCAGCTTGGCCGCCACTTCCTTGTTCTGACTGCCTTCCGCACAGGTCAGCACGATCCGGGCTCTGAGAGCCAGCGCCTGCGCCGTGTTTCGCCGCATTGTCACCGACTGAAGTTCAGCACGCTCATCATCGCCCAATATCAAAGGGCCTAAGGATCGTGGTCGAGTAGCTTAGTGATTTGGCTTTGCCCTCACAGATCCGGTCAGGCGGCTTTCCCGCACCCGGCTCTTCCCGAGGGTAACCCGCGTCATATCCGCGCCTGCGCCCATGTGCGAGTGATGCGTGGAGTTGGCAGGCGGAAG
>Ga0214542_1001946_pt1 | contig 42773 bp, 22 predicted proteins | sample CNSS1metaG_FD_160096 | JGI IMG/M metagenome (GOLD analysis project Ga0214542, IMG submission 160096) | Root nodule microbial communities from cowpea collected in UCLA plant growth center, Los Angeles, California, USA - CNSS1 | ecosystem: Host-associated > Plants > Roots > Nodule | place: USA... | reverse complement strand
ATATATATATATAGAGAGATATATATATATATATATATATATATATAGATATATATATATATATATATATATATATATATATATATGAAAGATAAGAGAATATAACGCGCTAATTATGCCTAAGAACTTGGATAATGTAAAGTTGATATCACGTACAAGACTTAAATAAAATCTTGTTATCAGGTAAATTTGTAAATTTTATTAGTGATTTATAATAATTTTTTGTTTTGATTATTAATAAAGATTTTATTTCTATTTTGATTTATGATGTTTACAAGTATATTGATTAAGTAATGATATCATTCACTTACACCTCAAGACACATGTATTTATTTTTTTTAAATAAGTTTTTGGTCCCACTAAATTCAAATATTTTAATTTTGGTCATCATTAATTTTTTTTTCTATTTTGACTTTTATATAAAATATTAATAGTTTAGTCTATTCTGTTTATTGACATTCTTTAAGCTGGCTTATCTTTAGACTGATCTATATGAGTGTCTAACTATAAATGATAGCAGTATTCTTTTTGTTGTTTTAATTATTTTGTAGTAAAACCATAACCAAATTTTGTCCTCATTTATTTCACATGTTCATGTTACTATTATTGTCATCAGAAATTAAATTATTTTATTTCTCCTCTTTTTTTATCTGTATTTCCTCTTTTAATTGTCTAAAATTAAATGTCGATAATGATTTTTATCTTGCATTTTATCTCTCACCTGCATATCACGACCAAATCTGTAAAGGAGAATATGCATTGATGTCTTCTCTCCTTTTTTCACTCTTACATACGTATTGATAAATAATTAGTGAAATATAATATTTTTTAATAATAAAAGTGCACTACAAAAGATCACAGGTAGAAAAAAATATATTATAATCATTATTATTTAAAATTTTACATTTGTTAAGTGGTCTTATATGTCAATACATCAGTACCTATTAATTATTTTTATCTGTTTTTTTATCACTACTTCATTATTTGTCTCTTTTATTTAATTTTAAAATAAATAAATAATAGCAATAGTAAGGTAGGATTTGTGTTATACATACACACACAGCGATAACATTAAACATTCAGCTTGGTCCAAGTACATTTTATGTCGTTATCCATTATTTGTCCTTTTTTATTTACAGTTTTAAAATAAAAAACTGGTAAATATACAGGACTTTAGGATTTGTATAAAAGGAATACTTGTATTAATATATATATATATATATATATATATATATATATATATATATATATATATATATATATATATATATATATATATAAAAGACAACTCTTAAATAAAAATCAAATTTAATCACAAAAATTGTTAGTCACTATAGTGACCAATTTATATATCAATTTAAAAAATAAAAAATTATTAGTTACTAAAATAGTTACTTTTATGAATAAAAAATTTTAAATGGTCACTAAATTGATTACTAATTAATTAGAGAATGATTTAGAAACTAATCTCTATGGTAGTCAAAATTTTGACAACTAATTTTTATTGACCAATTTATAAACTAATTAATTCATTTGTAGCCAAAATCTTGGTATACCTATATACAGAGCAAAATATAACAGAATATCAAGTATAAAATATTTATACTTAATTTCTAAAATCGAAGCATATCTCTAAAACTAAAATATTTTCTAAAAAATAATTTAAATAAAAAAAATATTAATTAATATTCTCAACCTTCCTCCTTGTTGAATATCTGTTTATCTTTTGATGCTTCATTTTCTCCTGTTTTTGTGCTTGTAATTTTTGTTTTTCTCTTTCTTTCATGGCATCACATCTTTCTTCAATTTGATATTTGTTTTTGTACTTTTTCTTTTATCATCATCTTTTTGATCAAGAGTGGATTTTATTGTAGTGACATTGGACCTTTTGTGAATATTAGAATGTGGACCTCCATCTACTTTCTTCACTTGGACATATACTTTCTTCCAGAGATATTTATCTTCTTCTGATTTTGATCCTTCTTTCATACTCACTTTATTTGTAGCACATTCTTCTTTTATCAAATCAAACGCAAATCTTTTTTCTTTCATGTGGACTTTGAATACTTCTATGTTGTTAACATTTTTTATCCCACAAACTTTATTTTCAAAAGAAACCTTGTAACCTTTCTCTAACATTTGAGCAACACCTGGATAGTCTCAGAAACATATAAGACATAAAAAAAAATTAATTTGATACCTGAATGAGTTTTAATTGAAATTGTTCTTGTACCTTTCAAGGCAAGTTATTCTTACCTTGGAAATATTTGATTTATTGAGCTCCTTGAAAAGTTCTCTATCATGAGTCATGTGGTTTGTGCAACCAATATCTATAATCCAATCTTTTGTAGAAGTAGTTTCTCCTCTGATTTATCCTTCACAATCTGAACATCTTCTTGATAATCTTAGGATTTGCATACCTTTTCCACATGTCCCAATTGACGGCATTTGTGACATTTGACATTTGGCCTCCACCAACACCAGTTGGGTTGATGACCTTTTTTCTTGCAATGAGGACAAGATGAAAAAACTTGTGTGTTGTTGTATTTGCTCCTTCTATTTTTCTTAACTATGAGAGCATTCTCTTTAGTGTAATTTAAATTACCTTCAACCGCCGCATGATCTTCCCTCATCAATCTTCTTCGTTGTTCTTGTGCTTGCAAGGCATGTATCACCTCTGTCAAGGTAATTGTAGATAAATCTTTTGTGTTTTCTAAGGAAGTAATAAATGTCTCATATCTTTCTGGCACCGTCACCAGAATTTTCTCAACGAGTCTAGAATCTGGAAACTCCTTTCCCAATAATTTTATCTTGTTGGCAATACCCAACAATTTGTTTGAGTATTCTTTGATTGTCTCTGACTCTTTCATCCTTTGCATCTCGAACTTCCTTATCAAGTTCAAAACTACTTTCATGCCTCGATTCTTCTCGTTCCCTTCATATTTTTCTTTCAAGTATTCCCAAATTTCTTTGGGAGACTTTAGAGTCATGATCCTGGTCATAATCATTTGTGAAACACCTGCGAACAAGCATGACTTTGCCTTTGTCTTTCTTGTCTTTTTGTCTTTATGCGCTTTGATTTGAGCCACAGTGAGATTTTCAGACAAGGAAACATCATCTTCCTCCACGACTTCCCATAGATCTAGTCCCTCTAAATATGTTTGCATCCTTACTGCCCATAGATCATAGCCTTCGCCATCAAAGACTGAAATAGCGACATGTGACATATTTTCTTCCATTCGACAGTAACAACAATGACTCTGATACCACTCTTGAGATTTTTAGGGCTTTTGAAAATATGAGAGATATGATAAATATATGAGAGATATATGAAATATATTATACGGAAGAACATGTTGTATTTTATATATATAACATATATATATATATATATATATATATATATATATATATATATATATAGAGAGAGAGAGAGAGAGAGCAGAATATAACAAAATATCAAGCATACAATATTTAGAATATCTCACTCATAATTTAAAATAATAACCAATTTCTAAAACTGAAACATATATCTAAAACTGAAATATTTTCTAAAAACTAATTTAAATAAAAAGATATTAAATAATATACTCAAAAATATATATATATATATATATATATATATATATATATATATATATATATATATATATATATATATATATATATATATTATAAGAATTTTAAAACACGTGATTTTTGGCAATCAAAGAATTACTAGATAAAACCATCAATTTAGAAATTTAAAATAGTTTTTGTAAAATGATAATAAAAAGTAATTAGATATAATCATGAGACGAATTTTGTACATGGTTGTGAATTAAAAATTTATTTATAATTAATATTTTGATAACTATTTAAATTATTATATATTATTGCGTTGCATCAATCAAATTATTTATTTAAGTTTTTCTTTTCTGTAAGATAATCAACTTTTTTTCTCTTTATCATTTTTTCGCCTTCCGCCCCTAATCCAAAAGAAGTGTTTTAATATATATACAGTAAATTTTTCAATTCTATCTACATCCTTTTATATCGTTAACTGTTTTAATAAAAGATTACACTATTAAGATTTAAGCAGGTGTCTTTTTCCAAAAGAAAAGGATTTATTTTCAATTTTTATATATTTAAAAATACACACAACAATAATAGAATATAAATAATATATTGATTTTTTAAATGTTAAATCAATCGATTGATGGAGTAGAAGTCTGAAAGCCGTTAACTGAAGGAAGAAGTAGAGGTGATGCGTGTTTATGGCTGATTAAGCTAATTTGGGACCACATGTTGGAAACTAAATTCCCTTAAACTTTATGTTTCAAATATCAGAAATAGATTCACCAGCACATAACAACAGAAAAATAACACTAAATTTTAATGTACCTTTTACTTTTGTGGAAGAAAAAAACATAAGAATCTTATAACTGTAAACCAAGGCACACCTCCCAACTATTTTGTTAGAGCTGAAAAAGTTAATTGCAAGAAATTGGTCCAGTAAAATAAGACTTCAATTGGGAGACACAAGAAGACAAATAAGTGAAATAAAGAAAAAGAGAGATAGATCAAAGAAAAATAAGTGAAAAGAAAAAAGAATCTAACTACCAATCCAACTTCAACAGGAATCACTCATGTTCTTAAAAGGTGTTTTTCTTTTTTTCATGAACGTGATATTTGTTAGATCTCAAATCTATTATTTTTCTATAACTCTGATGATAATAGATTGGGGTTTGAAATAGTTTAAGTGACTATACATATGTATAAAAATATATCCATAATATCATTCTCTTAACATTTTGAATAAAACTGGTATCAAATATATTATACGTGTAGGATTAATATCTTATATATATATATATATATATATATATATATATATAAATAAACCATAACTTATATGAAATATATATAAACTCAACAGTGTATCAAAATCGATGGTTCAAAATGATCGACTACGTAACCATAACAAAAAAGAAAAAGGCTATATGGAAAAAATATACTTAAATTATTTTTTATATTAATTTTTAAGCTATATAAACTATGAAATGAAGTTCATATAAGATTCATGGTAGAGACATCTATAAAATTTTTGTTGAGATGATAAGTTTGTAATATAAACATGTTGATTAAAATTAAGAAAGTGAAGAATGATGAAGAAAATTGTGGAACGCATGTCCTTTTTTTACCATTGATGTGGCCAAAATTAAAGTCACACAGTACCATACACCTTAACTGGTCCTCTCTGGCAACTTACAGTAGAAGATAGATAGTGCAGTTTGAAAGAGTGAAGTAATTTCCTGATACCTCTATTTCCCTGTCTCCTTCACACACACCAAACTCTTCCACTATCACCATTCATCAATTGCCTTCTAACATAAGCCAAACTATATACACACATCTCAATTTTCTACGCTTCTTCCTCCTTTCCCTTTACCATCTTTCATATGCCACTGCAAAATACAATCATAGTTGACTTCTCTTTTACATTCTCATGTGAGATTCAGAGTCATATATATCTGCCATCAATAATGTGTTAATCAATTTCTAATCTAAAATTTTTTATTTATATTAATATTTTTCTTTTTTTATCGATCCTAAAACTTTTAACTTACTTTGAATCCCGACATGCTATTCAGACCTAAACCCTACACCGTTTGTCACTTGCAGAAATGATGCCATCTCAGTTGCTGCACCTTGCTTATTCGGTTACGTGTTGGTTTTTTATAGGGTTTAGAATACGTATGCATATACGCATATATGAATTTGGATACTCACATTTATGCATATTTATACATGTACAGGGTATGTACAGGAGGGCCATATGAGAGGAGGCAGTGGATAAGGTGAGGTGAGAGGAATGTGGTCAGTAGATGGATGCTATATTTTTATTTTATTTAACAGAGTGAATCCATTTTTCATTTTTCTTTGTTGTGTGTGTTTCATGGTCTAAGGACATCTCCAACTAAAGTGGTAAACGGGTAGAAATTGATGAGGCATGGGGTCGTTAACTTTTGAGGAAGTTATGTGTTTTTGATGAAATAGTGGTAAGATATGAGAGGGTGATTCGATAAAGTTGTGGAATTAGTAGAATTTGGTTGGGTTTTTGAAAAAGTGTGTAATAATGAGTGAGGAGAAGCATGAAAAAAAAAATGGTTGCTAGAAGAGAGGTGACGTAAGAAAAATGGGTGGGAAAAGGACAAAGGTAGGGTTGGAAGAGCAGGAAAATATTTTCACTCTGAGTGGAATGTGTACTGTTTTGATGAAAACCATAGCAGTGTTTTTGTTGATGGAAATGATTCGGAGAAAGTGAAAAAAAAAATGCATGAAAGAAGAGGTTGAATCGAAAGAAAGAAAGAAAGAAAGGATAATGGGTGATGCGAAAGAGCTTCGTCCTAATACACGATACCTGTTGGTGGGTTAGGTAGCAAACCCTGCCCCTCCTCATTGGACCCATCCCCTAGATTCCTGCCCCTTCTCCCTTTCCTTTTCCCTCTCTTTCTCTCACACTATCCATTTTGGACTTAAACTTATATCCAACTCACTTCTCTTTTTTCTTAAGTAACCTCTTCTATTCCCTTCACCATGTCTTTTCTTTATCACTTTTTATTATTAATCTAATCATCATCATCATCACAATCATCGCCATTTCCCACTTCACATTAAACAAAAACTTAATAATCTCTCTCTCAATCTCCAATTTCCCAATTCCATCATACTTTTTAAACCCCTTTTTTCTTGTCTCCTAAGTGAGAAACTAGTTTATTATTACCAAAATAATTACATTTTAAGACCTCACTTACACATCCACACAATACTATTCATGAACAAGTTGAGGCAGAGAACCAAGTTTTCCTTTCTCATCTACACCAAACATCCTTTCACATTAAATATACTTTCTTCATTTTTTTTTTCACTACTTGTTTTTCCTTTTTCATGTACACAAGCAAATGTTATTTGACACCAATAGTTTACTACCAAAAGCAAATGAAATAGGAATAAAAATAAAAAAAACCCTGTGATATATTTGGAAGTTAATGTGTAGAACTATATAGTCTATAGATTCAAACATCCCTCTCTACCTCTCTCTCTCTCTCTCTTTTTCTCTGTGTCTCTCTCCTCCTCCCCCTCCCTCTTTCTTCTCTCCCTCCTAACCTCATTTCCTTTGAAATAGTAGCACTAGAGAACAAAAACTCTAGCTAGCACTGATAATGTATATACAAGCCACGATTCAGAAGAATTAGTCCATTCTCTTTCAAGTGAAGAAGCTGTTTAGTTTGCTCCAAAAACATTTGTCAGAGGATGTGGTGCAGTAATCCTTTGTCATTTCTTCTTTAACCTTATAGCATATGCAAAAATCTTCTCTTATTCTATCAAAGTGGTGGCGATCACACAATCTATATCATTCACCTGATCTTCAAGATTTTGTGGCAGGCCTAAAACCTGCAATGAGATGGCTTTCTTCCCAGCAAATTTCATGCTCCAAACCCCTCACCATGATGATCATCATCAACCCCCACCTTCTCTCACCTCAATTCTACCACCTCAGGAATATCATGGTATGTTACACTCTCTCTATCACTAACAATACATCAAACATACACACTCAAATACTTATGTGTCTCATATACTGTTCTGAATGTTGATGCAGGGGGAGTGACCTTTCTGGGAAAGAGATCCATGTCATTTTCATCGGGGATTGAGCACGGAGAAGAGCCCAATGCTGAGGAGGATTTGTCCGATGATGGATCACAGGCAGGGGAGAAGAAGAGGAGGCTCAACATGGAACAGGTGAAGACACTTGAGAAGAGCTTTGAGTTGGGGAATAAGCTTGAGCCAGAGAGGAAAATGCAACTTGCAAGAGCTCTTGGGTTGCAGCCAAGACAGATTGCGATATGGTTTCAGAACAGAAGGGCAAGGTGGAAGACCAAGCAGTTGGAGAAAGACTACGATCTTCTCAAAAGACAGTATGAATCTGTCAAGTCAGATAATGATGCACTTCAAACTCAGAACCAAAAACTTCAGGCTGAGGTTAATACCTGCCTTCTAACTCAATCAAATTCCAATCATTTGCTTCTCTAGTTTACTTTCACATCAACTTTTCTTTTCCTTCAGGAAAAGTGAATTTCTTCTTTGTGAGACTATTTTGATGAGATTGTTTTGATTCTGTGGAATAAAGCTTGGTGCTAGTAATGATGATCCTTTTTCATTTCACAAGTGTTTGTTTTTTTTTTTTTTTTTTTTTTGACTGGTGTATAGTTTTCAGAACCGTTCCTTTCACCTCTTCTCTTACTTTCCATAAAGTTGTTTCTTTTTTCCTTTCATCTACAGTGACTTGTTAAAGATTCAATCATCCATCTTCTCTCCATTGACATCTCCCACTATCTCTCTCTCTCTTTCTCTTGCACACTTCACTGGTTTAACAAAATTGATTTTATTTGAGGGCACCGGTGTTTGTTGAATAGCTGGTTTAGGTCCAACTCTTGTGCATGCATAGTGTTTGTTGAATTGCAGCGTCTTATTGGATTAGGTAATTTTTGTGGTGCAGATATTGGCACTGAAAAGTAGAGAGCCAACTGAATCCATCAACCTTAACAAAGAAACAGAAGGATCGTGCAGCAACAGAAGTGAGAACAGCTCGGACATCAAGTTGGATATCTCAAGGACACCAGCTATTGACAGTCCTGTATCTACACATCAGGCGAGCAGAACCCTGTTTCCATCTTCTGCTAGGCCTGCAGGGGTTGCTCAGCTTTTCCAAACTTCTTCAAGACCAGACCTTCCATGCCAAAAGATTGACCAAATGGTCAAAGAAGAAAGCCTAAGCAACATGTTCTGTGCCATGGATGACCAATCCGGGTTTTGGCCATGGTTGGAGCAGCAGCATTTCAACTGAACCAAACCAAGAGAGTTAATTAATTTAAAATTTCAATGTACTACTTTTTTCCCTGTGAAATCAAGAGGGTGTTCGTCCATCAATTACCACACTTGATTATCATGAGTTCTTTAAATTAAAACCCATGTTTTGAAACTTGGTGTATAAAATAGAATTAATATATATCAAGTAGAAGTTTTCAATCTGGCCGGGCTTGAAAATTTTTATATGAATGATGAATAAAGGGCTAGTCACTTTTGAAACCCTGAGTAATGTAACAATCTTTCTTGAAACTCCGAGTATAATGCTGTTTGGTTGAGTTAATTAATGGGGAATGAGAAACCAAAACCGTTGCTGCAAGTGCCTGATGAGTGCAGGCAACATGGCGTGTAACATTAAAATAAGGAGAGATTCTCATTCTCTCTTACACTTAACATCATAAACCCATTATTTTAGCTTGCTTTGGAATCACACCCGCGTATATTCTAGATCATAAAAAAAAAAATGTTTGCCATTGCTCTGAAGAAAGAAAGAAGAGCCTGCGATGATGTGAGGTGATCTCATCAATCAGTGCCCACAATGAACCAAATCCACCAGAACTTAACAAAGTGGGCATAAAAAAAGAAAGAATCAAACACAAATTCCAAGAGGGGAAGAAGACAAGCATATGGAAGAGTGGAAGAAAACAAAGAGAGTTGGAAATAGTCATTCTCGTGAATGAGATATTGTCGATTTTGTTGTTCATGGCAACATAGGAAAAAAGGGTATCGTGTGAAAAAGTTTAGCTACTATTACTATAATAAAAACTTCATTGATATAAAATATTAAACCATGTTTAACAAATCTTTTTATAGTTCTTTAAATGTTACCGAGAATGTGTTAAATAAAACGTGGGTGACAAAGGGTAAATAAAGAATTTTTGGGATATGGAGCACAATTGGGGATTTGGCCGTACCCACTTTAATTTTTGGCACTGATGAATCAGAGAATTAACTCATCACTGCACCATTTTTAGGGTTTAATGGAAGAGTTCATGTGAGATCACTGTCACCCACTCTCTATCATCCATCTAAGTGCTTTTTCACACCTCACTTTCAACTCACCTCTTTACTTGTACATTTTATTTTCCTCTATATGGATCACATGGCAGTGTTGACAGCGGTCAAATTTGCACCCTAAAGTTTCAACCAAAAAATAAATTGTCACAATCTACCAGTCAAATTCGCATCACGTCATGCCATGCATAGTAATAGTAGTAGAAAACTTTAGCTCAGGTGAATATGTACATGCAGATACAATGTAATTTTTTTTTTGATTAATCATATGATGTGTTGTTTTCAGTTTTTGTTGTGGAGAGCATCAACATCATCATAGTAATGAATGTTGTCAGTGTCATAGATGTATTAACTTCTTCCCCTTCCCCTTCCCCTTCCAGCACGCTTCTTGCAACATTTTTCTAATAGCTTGCTGTCAAATTGATAAACGCTATGGTACCTACCCTGACTCATTCTTTTCTTTTGTAGTATGAATGAGTTGTTCCCTAACTCGCTAAATTTCATGCAAGGATGCTTCCCTTTCTGCTTGTCGGGCAATTAATTCTCGGTTTTTTCTTTGTCATCTTACTCACCACCACATTTCCCTTTTAATAACGTTTTTTTCTGTCTAACATTTCAATCGTCCCACAAATCTACACCTAATTCTACTCAAATCAGCACCACAATAACAATTAATTTTGCATCATTCAGAATAATAATGTCTCAAGTGTTAAATGAAATTTTATTAAGTAAAAATACTTTTAAAAGAATGAATTAATGAATGTTTAATATAATTATATTCACATATAGTTGTCAACCAATTTAGAGGGATTTTAATGATGTGAAGAGGAATTGAACTCCATTATCAAAAAACAACAATTAATGTAGAATCCTTGATCACTTGGATATACCCACATTAATTGAATTGCCTTCAAATTTTATAAAACCATATATATTTCTAGACTTTTAAATACCAACTATGTTAATTAGACTGATCCTTCTATGTCCCTCCTTTAAAAGGAGTTTTAAAATACTTTTCATGTGACTTCATTCGTACAGAGTGTGATATAAAACCAATTTACATATCATTTTATTTACTTATTTATTTTTAATAAGAACCTAAATATAATTTCACAAAAAATTATTAATTGTATACATAGATTAATATGAACACTTTTCTAGAATAATGGTGAGAAGAATGACTTAGCTTCCATTTTCAAGTTTTTTTTTACATTTTTTTGCAAAATTTGTCGAGATATTACAAAATTGAATCCAAACAATTTTTTCATAAAAATCTCTAGAAAAATAAAGTCGTTAAGAGTTACGATGATTTTAAAGTTAATATTTTATATTAAAATCGTCGTGACTCCCAATAACTTTAGCACAAAATATTAACACCGAAACATTATTATGATTTCACCTTTTCATAAATTAATATTACATTAAAATTATCATAATTCCTGACAAATTCAATTTTTCAGAAATTTGTAAAGAAGTTATGTGGAATTAGAAGACTTTGTTTTTTAAATCGTTATGATTCTTTGACCATTTATCCTAAAATTACTAACTTTCTTTTAATATCTAAGCAAATTTGTCAAAAAAAAAAAAAAACCATTTTCAATTAAAGACGAGGCATATCTATAAATCTGATATTAGGTTTCATGTTGAGCTATTTACCAGTAAGACAGTAGTGGTCGATAATTAATAAATGCTAATAAATAGGATACATTGTTAATTGAAACACCATTGCTTTGAAGCAATTGCTTCGGCTGAAAGGCACAACTCCTTGCAATTTTGGAAATTTATGCATAAACTTCCAATTATGTTATTGTCATATATGGAAGCTGAATAAGACCCTAATCTTACGCACACCTTAATTGTAAATACATCATATAATACGTAACTATCCATTTCTCTATTAAACAATACATGTGATACAATCTCCCTTGCCTCCAATATCTACTATATTTATATATATATTAATATTATAGTATTGCGCTGTTATATGTATGGGATCATGTGAACTTCGCTTAAAATAATCACCCAATGCCTCAAAGTTTTGGCATTTCATCACACTTTCAGAAACCAACTATGATCTTAAGCAATTTTTTTATTTATTTTTTCAGTGGAATCATTGGGTGGCCACGTGCTTAGGGGATTCTAACTGGACATATAAAGGGTTGTTAGGGTTTTTGTAAGAGTTGCAGAATATGAGCATTCCCAGCATGTTTGGGATTATAATGTCCATAAAGAGTGTGGAGAACATGTGGTTTCAATATGCAATAATTTTGTAGCTATTGGTTTGTTCTTTATCTAAACAAAGTATTTTACTATTTTAATATCATTCTGTAGATTCTGTCAAACATAATTTTTAACTAGTTTTTTAGTTCTTCACGCCAACCATACTAGGTTGTCACTAAATTATCCACATTTAAAAGTTCAAAACTTAATTTCATCTAACTTCAATGTTGATGCTGACTTAGTTTGTACATTATTATAATCTAAAGTTTCACATCAATTAAAAATAAAAAAAGTTAGTACTGTATAAGAATAAAATTCATAAACTCATTATTTCAAGTGTTTTGTATTAAAGATAGTGTTAGTCTTTTTATACGTAAGTTGAACTTATAATTTTATAATTTTATTGGTGTTGTATCTTTATGGTAACATCAACTTTGTATATATGTTCTTATTATGCTCAATAATTTTACATTACTTAGAAATCGAATGGTTTAAGACGGTTTAAATATTTCTTTCTCCTTTTATTGAGTGACATCGGGTAGTTATGAGAAAAACATTGGATTCTTTTGGGTACCAAAAATGGGAGTAAGTTTTAAGGCATTTGGTCCGTCCTAGTGCCTGCACATGCAATTAAGTGGGTTACAGTCACCTCTTGTTGATTCTATCTGTTCTATTAGATAGTTTTCATTCTCACTCACCCAACATTTTTTTTTTCTTTTGTTATTCATATATATAACTTACTTCAACTTTCACCTTTTCCACATTTTTATACTGTCTGTACGACCATCATACCTTAAAAGTGCTATATTTTGAATAAAAGATCACTGTGTAAGACAACAAGGAAAGTGGTTCATAGTTATGGAACAAACATTAAACGAATGAACTATAAAAAACATTATTTAAGACTACTTGTTCTGATTCAATCATGTTCATTTTGTACTTTGGTATACACTCAACACTTAGTAAGATGAATACGATGATGGGTTTGATGATTATGCAAAGTATTTGAAGAATGATTAAGATTGATGATGAGTCCAATCCAATCTACATTATAGTGATTTTCTTTTTCTTGTTATTATTTTGTGGATTTTTGCTTGTCGTGTATATTTAAGCATTTTATATTGAAACTTACTCTTCTAAATGTTAAGGTTCTTCTTAAAGTAGGTAAATAATTTAATTTTATAAGTTTTTCCATTGATCCATGTATTAATATTCAAAATTATAATTTATATCATTGATTTTTTTTCTAATTCTTTTTAAACATTATGGATATGTATGTTGCTTATTAATAATAATGAGAATAAAACTTTAAAGATGATTGATCATGAAAATAAAATTGATATATTGGTGGCATTGTATTGAAATCTTGAAAAAATGAACTGAATTGTTATTTTTTATTTCTATGATTATATTAGAAGGACTTGTACTAAAAAATTAGATGAAGTATAATTAATCTCACATATTAATATTTAAGACATTTTTTATAACCAAGTCTTTTAAACCAGTAATTAGACGAAATATAATTTATCTCACATATTAATATTAAATTTTTTAATAATCTAGTCTTTTAACCCAGTGATGTAAATAAGGCATTGTTTTAGGGCATGGGAGTTAACTCGGTAGTCCTAGGATTGATTGTTGTAGTCTTAAAATAATGTTAGGCCAACAAAGTTATGTCCCACAAACAAAAACTAATAGTCAATTTTAGGATACAGTCTACACCATATCAATGAAAAAAATTATATTTTTAAAATTATATTTTATTTAAAATTAAAGTATAATTTTTTTAAGCAATATTTTTTAGATAGACAGTTGTTGTCATATAAAGAAATTGTACTAACACTTAATTTTATCGGAAAATTTTGTTAAACATGACTATCTTGTAATTAGACGTATAAAAATAAACTTAGCATGATGATCCGACATGAAAAATCATAACTGAAAACTTTGTAAAATAGGTTAGATAAGACAAAGAAAGTTATAACCTAAATTGAATTTTATAATTTTTTATTTTGTTTTGGTGGGCAAGCCTAGATGAACTTCCCAAACGCACGGCTAATTTAATGATAAATCCTCTTTATAAAAATATATTTTTTTTAATATATATATATATATATATATATATATATATATATATGTGTGTGTGTGTGTGTAATTTATATGTAAATTATTATACCTAAAATTTAAATTTAAATTAATAATGAATTTTAATTTTAAAAATACATATTTATTTTTGTTAAAAATATTTATAGCAAGTCAAGAGGACAGTTGATTCAATATTAAGTCGGACCAGCTAAAAATATTGTAGTTCATTTAGAAAGTCTCATACAAACCCTTTTAGGTTATGCACCTCCATACTTTGTATTGGTACTCACTTAACTTTTAAAGTGGTGATTTTACCCTTTGTGAAAAAAGAGATTTCAAGACCCCCTCTTCTGAAAATCTTCTAAAAACAAACTTTCTGAAAATTCTGGAATGGATTTTTCAGAACAGAATTTTTAGAAAAAGGTTCAAAATTCCAATCCGGAAGTGTGGAAAATGCTGATTCTGGAATTTCTTATCCGTAAGTGTGACAACCTTTTGTAATGGCCACCACCACAATAGTTAATACTCATAACCGCATTTGTAGCATCATCAAACTCTTTTTTCCGACAAATTCCCGATTTCCAAAACCATAACTAGTATTTTCCGTGAAGGGCGTTTCATTTCTGTGTATGTCTATGAATGAATGTGTGAAAAAAAACAAGAAAATATCCAAAATCAAATCTCTTCAATCGAATCAAACATTATCAACCGCAGAAAATTTGTAGTAAAAAGAAATAGTAAGTAAAAGTATTATTATAATTTCTTAGAATGTAAAAATAAAATAAAATATCAAAATAAAGTTTAACATTTAAGCCATGTTTGACAGGAATGAAAGAGAAGGAAGAAAAAGAGAAGTGTGAAAAAAGTTCAACTCAATTTTCGTTTAAGAAATGTAAAAAAATGTGAATCTCACTTGGCATCATTTCTTCTCCAAGCCATAAATATGTAGAAGAAAACGAACATTGTTTTAAAAAATTGATAGAACTGTCACTAAGATAAATTAAAATTCGATAAACAAGAATAAAATCAAATAACTTTATTTTTACATATTTTTCTTTTATTTATCTTAAACCGAAAAACATTTATTTCATTTTTTTTCCTATTTCTTCCTTCTCTATTAAACAGTGTTAATGTTGCCAAAATATTGTCACGTGATTTTCAATTAAATTTATTATTTAAAAAAATATGAAATAACGTCCTAAGATAAGAAATTAATAAAAAGAATAGTTTATTATAAAAAATTATGTTGAAAATATATAACAATTCATAATAAGAATACATCAATATGTTTTAATGAACCAAAATCTATTTTTTTTAATAAACCAAAATCTATTTATCGACTTCTTAATTAGTACATTCTTTTTAGCAGAAGACCACTACTACCATAGTTTCCAACTGCAGCTCATTCGTCCATTGTTTTTTGGTAGTCAGTAACCATAACTCATTCTTTTATTGTTTTAATATATTTATAACACGGGATAAGGTTGTAACTAGCAGTAGAAACAAAACCAAATAGAAACAGCAGTGAACCATAAAACTTCTGCTGTGTAAACTATACAACTCTAGCATGATTGTAATCATTCTATTCACTCTAGTGTCCTTTGCTTTCAAGCTATGTTAATATCTGCACCAAAATAACCATATATATTGATATAGATGTGTAAGCTAAAACAACTGGTTTTGCACTTTGCACTTCTATTTTTCTCTTAAAAAGGTACCTCTGCTTTAAATGAAACTACTACAAAGTAAAAAAGTCTTTAAAAGCTTGGTAATTAGTGGTTATGGAGAAACGCTTTCACACCCCGAAATTAGATGTATTCCATATCACTTTGGATAATCTTAATTTTCTTATCTTCCTTTTTGCTTTTGAAAAATAAAGAATGGCAAGAATTTTAACCTACAAAAACACTTGGCAAATGCAGAGAGAACTGGTATATAAACAATACGACTATGAAAGGAAAGAGTTGGTTACATGAGTCTACCAACATAGGTTACTCGAGGATATTGCCGTTGCAGCTGTGGCCACTGGACAAAAAGTTGATCAGCCATCCGCAACTTGTACAGGAGCAAGGCACTCAAGGAGAGCCTTCTCACTCTTGCAATACTCTCAACATAGAAAATCGATGACCATCTGATTCCCAGTACCTGCACAGAAGTTTGAGAGGTTTCAGTGTCAAATGAAGTGGATAAAGTGGATTAATATAAGAATAATGAATGGGGGGGGAATAAGAACCTTAAATATGAATGCAATTGCACAGAGGGGAATGCAAGTTCCAGGTCCATTGCAAAGTATCTGGATTAAGTAGCACACAAAATTACCTCAAATTGAAACAGAGTAAAAAGAAATAGAAGCAAATAATGATCGGCACAGTACCACTTCAGGTCTAATTTTAACCATTAGCCATAACGCATGCACCAGTGCAACTAATGTAGTCCAAACAGAGGTTATATACGATTGACCAACTTCCCTACTCCGGTATATCTTCATGAACTGTGCAGTATCGGTGACCCCTGAGGCATTCTGCAGTAAAATTTATTTCTGATAAGAATTTGTAAACCACCAAGAAGCAGAAGTGAAATTCAAAATCCACCAAGCGCTAAAAAAATCAGTAGAAGAAAATAGAAGTTAGATAAATAAATATTTTCTATTTCCGGTCCGAGAGTCTGGAACTGGAAAGGTTTCAAGAAGAAATAAACCAAAAAACAAATGTAGCAGCTATTAAAGACTACAAACTTCTCGTTCATAAGCTACTATTACATTCCCAGATGCCTCTTGAATAAAACCTATAAGCGAGTTGGCAGTATTGCTTTGGGTCTACCTATTGCAAACAGCAGCAGTCACGTTTCTAGTCGTTTGACAACAATAACTAACATCCAATTATACAGGTCTTCAGCCAATATACTATCCCCAGAAAAAATAGTTACATTATTTCCTCGTAACTACCAATACACGAGATAACATGTTGAGAACCAATCACTATATAAAGCAAAAAGTAGACATTGTGTGAAAAACTATCCGATCTTATATTGTAGAAAAGAAAAATTAAAGTTCTTTGAATAAAAGGTACTTCTTGACACAGTAAAAATTAAAACCTCAGAAGTCAGGGAGTTTTCCAACATTTGAGCTTTTTGAAGACTCATAATATCAGTAGCAGCAGCTATGTAGAATCTTGGATAAAACCTATCTTTCTGCAACACTGCCAATAGATTAATCATCTCAGCAGTATGACCACCTACAGCAAATAAACCTAAAAATTAGGTAATGTCATGAAATGTTTTGATTTGGATGGAAAAGAAGGGAAAGTAAGTTGAAACCTGATCCTAAAATAATAAGGGTACTGACGGGTTTTAAACCCCTTTTGGTCAAAGGCCTGCGACTGTGATATATAACATACAGGAGACGGACCAAAATCAAGGAGACAACAAAAATTGCACTCAAAAAGACGCCAAATGAAGACACAATAGAGAAGCTGCAGCCATTGCATTTGCCCATCAGAGGTAGCTTCAAGGTTACAGTCAGAGCTATGCTCACATCTTCACTGCAGAATTAAGGAGAAAATCAATGTTGAAGATATGATTACTTTTCATAACCAATAAGGCTCGTGTTTATACTTGCAAATTGTAATTACATAAATACATATATGGAAAAAAGGAACACATTGCTATAACAAACATGGTGAGGGAGAGGAGAGAGAAAGATGTTAATTTTATTGACTAGATATTTGGGAAAACCCTTAGACAAGTGCTCTTGTATTTATTATTCTTTTCATTCTATTCATTATAAATCTTTCTTTTCTTCTCTTTTCAATTCTTGGTTCTTAACAAATTGGTCAGACCTACCAGGTCTTCGAAGAAGAGGCCTATTAGAGATGGAGGAAGCCCGAATTTGGACCATGGGGAATCTACCGGCCTTTGCGAAGGCAGATCCAATTGGTTGGATTGCTAGGGCTGAAAAATTCTGAGGTGCAAGAAATTCCTTCATTCTAAGCTGCAAAATACTTTTATGAGCATGGAAGGCACGACAATGCTCTGGTTCTATAATTTCAAATTGGGAATCATTTTCCACAGCTTTGATAAAATGATTCAAAAATAGCTGTTAGTCACATCTTCAAAAGATTGGCTGCCATGAAGCAAGATGCGCAAACTGAGATGGAATCTAGTAGCAAAGAAATGGAGACTTCGACAGTGTTCTAGAAAGAGAGGACCAACAATCTTGATTATCTGAAATACTTTTTGGGTATTGAAGTGATTCAAACCGAGGAAGGTGTTGTTATTTCGTAAGACAATATGCTATTGACATTCTAGAGGAGATAGAGCTAGCAAATTGCAAGCCTGTTAACGGTCATACGGATCCAAATCAAAAGTTGATGGTGGACCACGGCAAATTTTTTTCAGATCCAAAGCTATCGAAGGCTGATGAGAAAACTCATTTGTCTCACTATAACAAGACCTAATATTTCCTATGCAATCAAAGTTATTGGTCAATTCATGCAGAATCCTCACATGGAAATGTTATAATTCAAATTCTCATACATAAAAAAAGACTCCAAGACAAGACTTTCAATGAGGACAAAGTAAATACTTAAATTATAGGGTATTGTTATGCAAATTGGGTTGGTTGTCTCATCAACAAGAGATCCACCACAGGATGTGTACTCATTGGAGGGAATATTTGATCCTCAAAGGGCAGTAAACAAAAATGTTGTTGTCTAATCCAGAGTAGAATTTGAATATAGATCTATGGTTTTCGCCACTTGTGAACTTGTGTGGATTAAACAACTCCTCCAAGAGCTCAAATTTAGTGATGTTGAGTAGTGGAATTGTATTACGATAATCATACAACCCTTTATATCAACTACAATCTTGTGTTTCACGAGAGGAGCAAACACAGAGATTGATTATCATTTTTTCAGAGAAACACTATTGTCCAAGGAGCTTGGGACTGAATTTATCAACTTTAACCAACTTACAAATTTTATATCCAAGTCCTTGAGAGGGCCTACAATTCAGTTTATATGTTCCACGCTTGGTGCATACAATTTGTATACAATTTGTATGCTTGCTCCAACTTAAAGAGGAGTGCTAAAATTATTATCTTTAATGTATTGTTCTACTTTCATAATTTTGGGTGCATACCTAACCTAAGGGTTGAGTGTTATAGGATATAATTTTTCCTTGTATTGTACTCTTCTCTTTACACATGCGTACTCACACAAATATACACAAATATACATCAGATGAGGCAACAACTCACTGATCTCTTCTCATAACTAAATACAAGTCATACCAAAGGTGAGGATTTCAAGTTCCATTCTTTCAATAAGAGTGAATAAATAACTATTTTATAATCATTTTTAAAACAAAACTGGTTTTAGAATCAGTTTTAAAACTGAACTAGTTTTAAATATCTGTCTCTGCACCACAGCTATATAGGCCTAGTGGTAGTAAACATGTATGTTTTTGGGCACATAATAACTGAAAAATTTATATCCGATTAAAACAAAAAGATTTACAAGTCATTCAAACTTCACATCTATAATTCTAAAATCTAGGTTCTTTTTCTAATTATGAAGGCTACAGGCCTTCACCATCTCAATCATGTATAAAAAAAACCATACAATCCAATAGACTTAATTTCCATATCTTAGAACCATTGAACATCAGTTCCTCCCATTTGATTTTGGTTTTGACTTTGACAAGAATTCCATATCCGTGTTCCTACCCTTGCCAATCAGCCATTGAAGTTTTTCACATAACCAAATTATTGAATAATAGAACCATGATATTGGTCATTATCAAACCTACTTGAAGAAAAAAGTCGATATACAAACAAATGTTTGCGGTATACAAACAAATGTTTGCGTACATGCAAAATTAATTTTTCTATATATGAATAAAAAATTATCTTTGACATTTGACAATCAAGAAATGTATTAAACTATTTAAATAAATTCATATAATTATTGACATAGCATTTAATTTAGAGAGGAGGAACGAGTGGAGACCATGATGACCAGATCAGTGCTTATTTTCTAAACTCGTTTTAAGTCAAGACAAAATCAGTGGTGTGGAAATTCAATGTTATACACATGACTTGAGTCTGAACAAGGAAATATAGTTGGATGTATTGCAACTTGGAATCCATCCCTGTCTATTATTTGAAATAATATTATTGCTGCCCGCATTACCTAATGTCCTGACTTAAATAACTGTGATTGAATTTGGGGTGAGACCTAGCTATGTATATAAAGCCATGTATTCAGGAAAGCAAGGTATGAGATCAGTGGTTTGGTATAAAACACCCATAACTAACAAGCAAGCATTAACTTATTATATAGAACAGACAAATATTGCCTTATAACACACCGCTAAGAGCTTAATTACAAATCCTCGGGCAATCAACAAATTAAACAAAAGATTTAAACTGCAGTGAAATATATGAATGAACACCAAGGTTGCGTGCCCTTTTAAGTAAAAGTATCATGCATTTAAGAAGAAGAAGAAAAACTAGAAGGAACACACAATTTCCACACTTAATTTCATTCATGAATATCCAAATGCTACATTAGTTAGGATGGTTCTCGTCCAGGTGAAAGGTTTGAAAAGGATATGGACTTTACTCTATATGGTACAGCTTAGCTTATCTATGTAAAAATTTAATAGCCTGAAAATATAATACAAAATGTAATTGACCCGAACTTGACACTTCAACAAGAGACTAAAAGCATAGTATAAACTAACTTGACATTGACACAACAAGTAGAGCCTATACCCGCCTTAAGTTTATATTTATTTATTTTATAAACCAAATAGAGCATATACATATTCAAACACAATTGCATCTTCAATTGTATAAACCAAACAAAGCATGTTCAAACACAGTTGAGTCTTAGGTAATTACAGTAAAATACCAAACCCAGCGAGAAACGGAAGCACGGGTTATCTGGTGACGAACAACAATTGCAAGACAAAAACAAAAAATGCGCAAGCTCTCTTCGGCGATTCTCCTAAGAAATTGACAATTGAAGAAATAAGATGAGAGAATTGACAGATGAAAAGAATGACCGGAACCTGATTTTCGTGTCTAGGGTTTTGCCAAGCTCGTCGAAGACTCCACAGCCTCGTCGTTTGTCAGTGGAGACGACAAGGTGTCAAGTTTATGCTTAGATACTAATACAACAAATATTATTTAGTTTAATCCAATTTATTTCTTAAAAGTAAAATCAATATTACTGTGAGACTGCTCAAATTAAATAAGTAAAACATAAATAATAATATTCACTAAAAAAACATTAATAAAACTGTCATATTGATCTTTGTCTACGGGATGTTTGAGGAACTTGGTTGTCAAATTATCAAATTCTCATTTTTCTATTTTCAAGTTTTGCCCCTACAAAATAAAATAAATTAAATTAAGAAACTGATACCAAATTTACTTCAAGCAATTAATAAATGAAATATTTTTAACATTTTGTATAAACGACAATGATGATATTAACCTATTTTTCAATGAACATAAAAAAATATATAATAAAATTGATTGTCATAACTTATTTTATAACATCACCGTTAAAAAATCATATTGAATATTACGTAACCACACGTGTTATTACAAATGTACGCATCCTTAAATATACGTGATATTAGATATTATATTAGTATGTAATGATATTGTAATGTTATTAAATTAATATATAATTTTATATTAAAAATAAAATGAAATATATCAAAAAATATAAGAGAATAATTGTTGATAAATAGAAAAAAAAATAAAGATAGACAATTTTATAAAAAGCTCGTATAAATAACGGTCAATTTTAAAAAATTTAACAAATAATTATATTTTAAAGGATAAAATTGTAATTTTAAAATGTAGACACAAAAGAGAGAATCATCTCTATATATTGTTATAGATAAAAACAACTTGTAATTATCTATAAATAAATAATCAAACTATAAGGTTAAGCTCAATAACTTAAAAGACTTCAAATTACATTTGCATACTATTATAATTTTTTTTTGCTAGATTTGAGAATCTAGAAAATAATTCGAAGTAGTGGTTTTTATAAAGATAACACTAAAACATTTTATTATTTAAAAAGTCTGGCTATAAATATAATTTTCTATTAATTAAGTTTCATTTTATAAGAACTAATATTTATATAAAAAAATTTTAAATTATTTTTTGTCTTCTCTCTAGATTTTTAAATCCATCATTTATCTCTTTTTAAAGATTGGAGTATGTCATAAGACTCCTAGTACTAAGGTCTACAACTATTGATCAAAATCTTGAATAGAGTAGTTCATCTTTTGTTCTTCCTTTAAATCTTGTTAGTAAATATGTTTTGTGTAGGTGTGTAGGGTTTTGTATGTGATGTTAAAAGGCTTAAGGTGAATCCTTGTTCGGATAGGATTGTAAGGGTGTGTTTTGATCTTTGATCAGAGTTCTCTATATGCATGTAGAGCCGGTGTGAAGCACCTTTTGAGTCGTCCGGATATTTCGAATTTTAAATAATTAAAATAATTAAAATGCATAACAAAAACATAAATACATCGCATTTATGAATAAACCTCATTTATTAAATAGTCCATTTCCCAAAAACACGGGAAATTTAAAACTTTTATTAACGTATAACAAAACACTAATCCATAATTTATAAAACAAACAATGTACTAATATCTCTCAAAACTTTACATATTCTTCCAAAAACTAAAATCAATAAAAACATAGTAATAAAATCTCATGTTATCCCTCGCTCTGTGTCTAAGCATCACTAGCACCACCTGCATCAACATCCAACGTGTACCGCGTACACGATCATCACAAACACAAGCAGATAGGGTGAGCTTAATGAAATCAACATACATCAGAGTAATATACAAATAAACAATCACTTAACTATATTTCCTACAAAGACCCAAATTACCGTCTCTTTCTTTATTCTCTATCACCTGGCCATAACCAGATAATTTGTGTTCTACCTCTTCTAGTGATTATCCCAAGATAATTTGCTGCAAAACCTATCGGCCACAACCGACAGAGCACGTGCGGCAAACATCGCCACGGATCATATACCGTAGCACCAGGTGGAGTTCCCAAATACGAACATAGTCCGTAACGTCCCAAAACTACCAAACTTGTCAGTCAACTACTAAGGAGGACAATCTATCTGGACCCATCCGTACTGACCACAACCAGCACACTCACATCGGCAACACTCGTCAACCCGAGCTCAACTCAAGGGTTCCTCGTGTTCATCCACCATCTTGAGCTCAACTCGAGGGATGCCATTCCGAGCTCAACTCGAGGAATGTACGTACTTAACCCATATCCCGAGCTCAACTCAAGGGATACGTTCCGAGCTCAACTCAAGGTACGTTCCGAGCTCAACTCAAGGAACTCAGCAATCTTACCTATGGGTTATCACCAAAAGCCTTGTAGATCACGCCTATAAAGTCCAACCACTAGGACTTACAGCAGCCAAATTACCTAGCGGGGTACACGTACCGCTAGGCGCCAGTGGCTTCCAAATCACCTGGCGGGGGACACGTACCGCCAAGTGCTAAGCACTTGAGAACCACCCTCAAGATCTCCTAGAAACATTGTAGACAACGCATCTGGAGTTCAACACCACAAATCTGATACTACATTATCCGTTTACTCATGATCTTTCTAGAGAGAGTAATTGTTGCTATTTAATTTTCGTAATGCATAGATCTTCCTTGTTGATAAAATAATTACCTTTAAAAAGTTTAGTTTTGATTTTCTCATTAAGGGTTTGTAAATACATTTTATATACTTATATGTTTATTTATTTTTTTTATCAAGTGATGCTTTAAATTATTTATGGAAATTTCTCTCAAATGAATGAAATGGGAAACGGAGAGATGTTTTTTCAGATATTAATGAGAAGAGATAAAGTCTAAAATTAATACATAAAGGATATAACAAAAATTTAAATAATTTAACAAAACAAAAAACAGATTTATTGAACCTGCCTGTCATGCAATATTAATGAAATTAAATTTATAAGAAGTACATCACTTATTGATGTCTATAAATTGGTGACATCACTGACCTGATACGTTAGTTTCATGATCAGTGATGATTTAAAAACTTTACATATTGTATACACAGAATTATATTTCAAAAAGAAAAAAGAAAAAGCCTAGGAGCAACATTTTTTATCATGTCATAAATGAAATATCAGTGTGTATTAAATGTACACAACAATATAGTTGTAATATATTGTCAGTAGCATCACTAATGTAACATACATAATAATATATAGAATAATTTCACATAATATTTTTTATACAATAAAAAATTAATAAGTTTATCTCGTATTAAAATACTTTGTCGTCTCAAATGTATTATTTTTATCAGCTGCAAGTACGAACATTAGTATAATTTATTTAGAAATTAGTTATAAATGAAAACTTAACATTTCATCGAAAATCAGGAAATAAATTTGGATTTTGTTGAAAAAGGTTGCAACTATGAAATGAAAGCTTTGTTAGAATATGCGTAACCTTTGTTAGAAAAGGTAAAATCTAAGTATGAATACTTATTTGTCCAATATATTTTAAAATAGCCTGATAAGATCTGCATGAAGATCTAACTTAGTCTACAAGTTTCTTTTATAGGGAACATATTTTTTTATAAGATCTTTAAAAGATTAGTAGATTTGTTTTATATTTTTATGTACTGGATGTATATTAAATATAATTATGTATGTACACTTTAATAGTTAGTGAACTCACATTAATTAGGTAGATTTATCGTATTGTAAGGTTGAATTAGACTTTTAAGGTTCACTTCCTAACGTGGTATCAAAATGATGAGTTAAAGTTTATCCTGATGAAACTTGTTGTTTGTTGGACCTATCGTGCAACTTTTTATTGGATTATTGTCAGACACTCAAAATATATATGTTAGCATGAAAGAGGTACGTTAGAAATCTCATAAAAATTGTAAAAATAATACATATTCATAATATATAAATCGATACAAATCTCATCTCCAACTTTGTAAGATTGAGTTGGACTTAAAGTCTATTTCTTAAAAATAACATAATAAATTAATTATTTGAAAATGTTGTTAAAAACTATTTAAGTAATACATAAATTTATCTTTTAATAATCTTATGGGATTGATCTCGTAGAAAATATACTCAAGATAAATAAATGAGTTTAATACATTGTAACAAATTTAATATAATAATGATACTAATAATAATATAATTATTTATTTAAAGGCATTGACTTGTTAGATCTAAAAAGACTTTTTTAAATGGTAGAAGGTTTGACCCTTTTTAACGAAAAATGGTTTTAAAAAAAGGCTAGGTCTAACCTACCTACTTCCTAAGAAAATGGTTTCATATAAACCAAAGTCATGGGCTCGTATAGCGTGACTTATTTCCAAACCTATTTGAGACAAATATATTAATTTCAATATATATATATATATATATATATATATATATATTCCGATGCTTTAAAATAAATTTATGTTAAGTATGTATACACATTTTTTACCTACTAATACTAAAGAAAAATTTGTTTGTTCATTTAATATGAGAAACATCTAAAATGAATAATCAACAAATCTAATAAATATATTCGCTTGAACCATTTTATAATGAACATCAATAAAAATAGGAAATATAATTACACAGTAAAAAAACTGGTTGTGAAAGAAAGGTGCTTAACCTTTTCACCCATCAAAATCAAAAGTAAAATCATGTTCTAATTATATTAGAAATTAAAACCAACAACGTTTTTTGAAAATTATAAGGAGTCACTAAAAGAAATTATTGTGTAGAGGTTTTTATTTCAAGTTGTTTTATCCTTTGTAAATTAATTTGTAAAGGGGTTTTAAACCTCTACGGATATATTTGTCACACGCATTTTGTGGAGGTTTATGATGATATATAGTATTTGATTCGTGGAGGATTTTAACTTCTCTTATTGATGACTACTATTTTGTGAAAGTTTGAAACCTACTTTATTTGTAATTATTTTGTTGCAAGATTTAAAACATTTGTCTCTATTATTTATTTTACTTGTGTAATTTCTATCTCCTAAATACAATACTTTGTTAGTGATTAGAAACTCAAGTATATGGCAATGTACGTCACCGTTTGGAGTGCTTTTATTTTTGTGTCAACATTGTTTATTTGTAAACTTCTTTCAAATACTTTAATTGTGTCAAAAGACATGACAAACATTTACCAAAGTGCTCAAATATATATCATTAAAACATTCCATTATCAAAATCACCATAGTAACATAAAAGTAATTTAAATTGAAATGTAGTTAGAACTTAATCCATAATTAATCAAAATCCTTAATAGACTAAATATAGTTTCTGTTGGCACAAATAGCTTTGATACATTGAGATTTGACGAAGATGTGAAGGATTGATGAAGGTTGATTGATCTTATCAAACTTAGAGTGGATATTGAACTGGACTACATGCAAAGTTCTTGAAGCTTGGAGTTGGAGTTTAACTTGAAGACTATTTGACACAAAATAAGTGCCTTGTGTCTGGTTACAGTTTTTTCAATATGTTAAAATGGCTTTTAACAGGTTAAATGACTTGTTATAGTTTTGCAACTAACATATTTGATCGACTGAAATATTATTGAATTACTTGATTTCACTTAAGTCAAGTGAAATCAACATATTGAACATAAATTTTAACCTGTTCAATATGTCAATTAACAAACTTTAAAGCTTGAATTTTTAGAGAAGTGAAATTCATTTTTAGCACGAAAATTAGTTTAGTACTTCTGAAAAATCTCATTCTCTTTAAACTTCTCAATGTTGGATCTGTGTGTGATAATCTTTGAAGGTTTGGAGTTGTGATTGCTCTTGGTTTAAGCTTGGAAGAGAGGTTTTTGGTTGGCTAGGAGAAGATGGTCAATCAGATTCAAACAAAAGAATTTTACAAGTGTAAAATTGAATCTAATTTTTTAAAAACAATTAATTCAACATCCCTTCTTAGCTAAACACTTCATTTACTTCTTATAGTTTCATCCTAAAAAAACATCATAAACACACTAAATGTTGCTAGCAGATGATCCTCTTGTACCCAAAGGACACTCAGGTTTATTTGCATCACTAGTTTGCTGAAATGATAAACAAAAATTAAGGTGAAATAATATTCGTATGTAATTTATTTTTTTGTTACCCACGAAAATTGATGTTACCTATGAAATTATTTCATAGATAAAATGAAATTATTTACGAAAAAAATTTCATAAATAATTTTTCGTAAATAATAAACAATTTTCTTGTAGTGAATCAACGACATAAGTGTGATTTGCAAGAATAAGAAGAAAATAATAAGAAAACTATGTAAGCCATTGTTTACTTAACTAACCATAAGTGTGATTTCACAACCAACAAAATAATCATTTTACAAAACCAGGCTTCAATTTTATCATTTTAAACAACAAATTGTTGTAATTAAATTGTAAGCATGCAAACATAATAGAAATATGAAGCACAATGCTTCAACTTGTTTAGTATCCAATATCAAACTAAATCTACCCAAAATCACAAATAATGGGCTTAAACTTTTAAAAAGTACTTACTTGTGGTTGAGGATCAAAGAAGTCCGCCAATTAATTAGGGATCTTTCCTTCCTTCTTATCATGTAGGCTTTTAGTGCACCCAAGGTGGTTTGAACATGAGATTCTAAATTGGTGTACTTTTATTCCATCTGATTAAAACATGTTAGTGATGTGGTAAGGTTAGATGAAGCAAAGCTTAAATCTGAAAGTCCAAGTCTCGTATTTCTAAATGAGTTAGTAGGAGCTCCCAAACCTATGCATTGCACTGTCCCATAAAGCTTTGGGTTAACACTCTGATTCATTAGTAGTGCTTTGAGTCAAACCGACTTCAATTTGTTCCTATAGGCATAGAACAATATGTAGTTTAAAACTCTAAACATTTAAGGGAAATGTTTTAAAATATCATGTTATAGTAGAACTAACCATTGAAGCCTTTGCCGTATCATTTACAAATGATCCATCCTTTCTTTTACGATTTTCAATGTTAAGCCCATATTTATGTTATGTTTGCATGCTTTACAATTTTAATTAGAGTAATTTGTGGTTTAAAATGATAAAATTGGAGCCTAGATTTGTAAAAGGGTTAAATATGTTTTTGGTCCCTTAAGTTTCAGTGAAATTTGGAATTAGCCCTTCATCAAAACTTTCGACCAATTTAGTCCTTCATCTTTAAAAATATGTGAATTTAATCCTTTTAACCAAATTTTGTTAAGTTTATCTGACATTTCAAGCACATTTCATGATAGTATTTGAATTGTTTACACTGTTTGACACATTTTTGCTTCATTGTTAACTCAAATATTATCATAAAATGCGTTTAAAATGTCAAATAAACTTAACAAAATTTGATAAGAAGGACTAAACTCACGCATTTCTAAAGACAAAGGACTAAATATGTATAAAGTTTTGAAGAGGGACTAATTCCAAAATTCACTGAAACTTAAGGGACCAAAAACATATTTAACCTTTTGTAAAATGATTATTTAGGTGGTCGAGAAATCACACTTATGGTTAGTTAACTAAACAATGACTTACATAGTTTTATGTTCAGCCTCCACCAAAAAGAAAAACCTATACAATATAAATCAGATACCAAAGGTCGTCATAAACCCTTGCAGAGAAGGTGTGACAAATATATCTGTGAAGGTTTAAAAAACTCTCGCAACTTAATTTGCAGAGGATAAAAACTCCTACAACTTGAAAAAAAAACCTTCGCACAAAAGTTTTTTTTAGTGACCCCACAACTATTCCCCACATTTTTTTAGTATATATTTCATAAATATTAGACTATGAGGTCGCGCCAACTAAATCTAATACACAAATCAAACACATTTGAACATGAAAGTAAACAACACTCATGATATTAGGGAGATATTATAGGTATATGACATGAGTTTAATCCACATAAGACATTTGACACCACTTTTAATCCAAAATTTTAAGACAATGAAATTTATGAGTCTTTCATCATATATACAGTGTTTAACTTTATTTTTTCTACTCAACATAGAATTTTGACTCACACTTGAATTATTTCCTATAGTAGTTACATATATTAATTAGTTATTAAGATCATATTAGACTCTTGATCAATACTCATCCAAATGACAATCTATAAATAGAAAATTTATATGGCCTTATATATCTATCTTGAACATTAACCTCTATTAACATAAATATCCATCCACCGATTCAAAATTTACAAAATGAGAGATCTGAATTCCAATACAAAACACAGACATGGATCTTGCTAATTATCACCATATAGAATCATATTTTTTTTCCTGAAAGCTCTCATCAGTGTTTGTAGTTTTTTTACATGTTGAAACATTAATTAAGGCGGAAAACGTGTGTTGAGGAAATGAAAAACGTGTAAATGATTTTGTGATTGAAGAAGACATTAATTGCACGTAGTTAACTAACTAACTTGATAGATAAAAAGAACCAACCATGAGCCATATGCTACTTCTGAATACTGGAAGTTAAAGTTTATATATATTTTTTGTCCAGACAACTGCCAACTGATCCCAACCGATATCAAAGCCACCACCTTTCAATTACCCACGTGAAATATCAAATTGTTTTGAAGGAAAAGTTTTTGAACATAAAAAAAGACACGAAAATATCATAAACAGACCTTATGTAATTATTTGACTAATTGATGAGACAGTGGTGTGTGAAAGAAAAACAGTTGGTTATAGGAGCAACTTGGTGATAATTTGGTACAACATATGCATATAGTATGGCTTCAAGAACAATGCATTAAAGGGTTTGGACATAGTTGAGAGATTGGGGCACATTACACGGCAAGAACAGAGGACACTTTCACTAAGATATTGCTTCGAAATTACCCCTACCCTGGATTCCAAGCAATTTAAGCCAGAATTGATGAATTAATGAGTTGGAACTATTTCATGGCCTAAATTCATAGCTCCATATTAAATTTTGCACTGTAGAAGTAGCTTTTTGTTTTTGGGACAGGGATACATTGTGAAACAACCTTCCCCCACCACATATTGCATGCAAATGGTACCTGCAGGTGTGTGGGGCCATCGTTTCTTTTCTCTTCACCACAACATCAAATTTACCACCTCAATTTCAAGGAAAATCATTCAATTTTCCTCCAAAGTTAAACTCTAAAACAGGACTTTAAAACTAAAATATGTTGTTCATCAAATTTTGTCTATTCTAAACTTAGAAAGGTAACCCAATCAAGACTAGAAATTAAGCTCCAGAGAGTAAAAGACGATATACAAGAAAAATGTTTTTTTTTTCCTACATGTTCTTTTACCCAACTTTTTTTTACCTTTTTGTTTTTCTTTTATAAAAATCAAGCTGGTTATTTTCTTTAAATTAATAATAAATTGATGCACATTTATTTATTTATACTTGAGAAAGGCTAAAAACACATTCTTTTTTTAGTATATATTCTTTCTCATCAGAGGAAATGGATTAAAAATCATAAAAAATATGGAACTCGTTTCTGGTTTAACGACCCCTCTCATTTAATGACTGTCTCTCGTAGTTGTCCAGTTTTAAATAAATTCGAATTATTAAAATGGAGTGAATCCGAATTCCTAGTATTTCTGTTCGTTTTACAATATGCTTTTTTAAACTTTCCCACTTCATGGGAATTAAATTCAACATAGGTAGTCCATGACATGCTTTTTTTTTTTTTTTCTTGTTCTTTATTTGGGCGATGAATAAATGGATGTTGTGATTATTATCCTGTTAAATGAATATATATAAATGGGAGATATAATGTATATATATTAAGCTGGCAAAAGATGGTGGTTTGGATGAGGAGTTAGTTATTTTATATTGTGGTCCTAATGCGAACATTAATATCACGGGTTGGCAAGAAGAAATAACCGAAAATGGTGTGGGGTATGTCACATGTTATAGGCACTGTCAGCTTCAACCCTGACCCTTCTAATGGGTCCACAGGAAACTGCAGAATTTCTCTCATAAGATAGATTACTAAGATTAAACCCGAGCATTGCAGCCTCCAAATTTGAAAAACCATTCGACACTATCCATGTAAAAGGCCACACATGTATTCATCCGATGACAGCAACCTATTTGCGCCGCGAAACAAAAGTTATGTGTTTCATTTCATATTTCATATTTCATATCTGATACAATGGCAAAATAATTAGAACTCATGATGTAGTCCATTTTATTTACAGCCACAGAAGCTGGTTACTACTAGAAAGCGCGACATAATTAAAACTAATGAACAACTGCTTCACATGGATCCGATGGTAGTAGTGTTTGGCGTTGGTGTCTAGAAAGTACAAACCAAACCCTACCCAGAAGAAGAGAGAGTGAGAGAGTGAGAGAGACATGGACATGCACACGACACAAATAAATGCTCTAGACTAGACTACTACATAAGTAAGCTCCTAATAATGGCTGCTTGAGCACTGTTGGAGTCTGTGTTAGCCAGAAGCTCTGATAATCGATCGCTTAGATCGTCAACCTCTCTGTGCAAGTTCTTTATATAGTTGCATGTCTCCTGCAATACCTTCGCAGCCGAAACCTGCAATACCACCCACATATCATTATCAGTAAAGTTCTTCATGCACATGTGAATTCACCAGAATTCATTCACACAGTAAATTCTGTATTATAATATGCTACATTACAATGAAATATATTATTATATGAGTAAGAAATGTAGTTAATTGGTTGAATAATGGGGGCAAGAGGGGGGAATCTGAGTTGTGAGTTATCTAAGAAAACGAAGGGCATCCATCCATCCATCCACAGAAAAAGTGCAATGTGAGTGAGAGAGTGAATAAGAAAAAGAGTAATAAATACCTTGTCGGAGAGCCTGGCGCGAAGCTCGGGGATAAGTTGTTGCAACTTGGAAACGAGATCGGTGATTTGCGCATCCGTGATCTCAGCGGAAGCACCGGATTGTCTGGAACGAGATCTTCTGGAGGACATTGTGAATTAATGGAATGAGGTTGTGTCAGAAATGAATGTTATTTGGTGTTAATTAGCGAGGTTTAAGGAAAGTGGAAGAAGAAAGAAAGAAATGAGAAGAGAGAAGAGAGAAGAGAGAAGAAGGTGAAGGAGAGGAAATGGGGTTGTCAGAGGAGAATGAGAGAAGTAAAGAAAGTTATCTGAAAGTATGGAGGTAGAAGGAAAAGGAGAGGGAATGAATGAATATATTTAAGAAGAATGAAAGAAGAAAAAAAAAATGGTTTTTATAGATTAATTAAGATGGTTGAAGGAAGAGAGTGTTAAATGGAGAAGTGAGGCTTTTTTGTATTTTGGGGTCTGCTAGAAGTCGAATTTGTATAAATGGATTCGTTTATTTTTTTTTTGCGAAAATGGGTCAAGTCGTCAGGGAAGAGGACGACATCGGAGGTGAAGTCGTCCTCCCCCTAACCGGTTTCTTTATTTTTTTTTTCAAAAATGAAGTCGTACTATACTATAACGATTTTGGTTTTAAAAGAAGTGAAGTCGTCGTTATGCATAACGACTTCACCTTTCCAAAATTTTTTTCTTTGTTTTTTTTTTTTTCAAAAATGAAGTCGTACTATACTATAACGATTTTGGTTTTAAAAGAAGTGAAGTCGTCGTTATGCATAACGACTTCACCTTTCCAAAATTTTTTTCTTTGTTTTTTTTGTTTTTGTTTTATTATTTTTTTTCATAATATATGAATTTTCATTATTTTTTTAATTTAAATTTATTGGAAAAATAAACAATAAAAAATTTAATAGAATAAAATTTAACTTTAAATTAATATATTTTAAAAAAACAAATAACTTATAAATTTAAAAAACATTGATAACTTATAAATTAAAAAAAATAACGAAAGCTGAAAATTAAAAAAATATAATAAAAAATGAAACAAAAAATAATCAAAACAGTTCAATTAAAAAAAGGAAAAAAATAATTGAAATATTTAAAAAAAAATAATGAAAAGTGAAAAACTAAAAAAAAATTAAAACTGAAAAGTTAAGAAAAAGAAATGAAAAATGCTACAGTACGACTTCACTTTTCAATTTAGTAGAAGTCGTTATAAGAAATAACGACACTATTTTTTTTTTTAAAAAAATGCAAAACCGGCCTGGGGAGGACGGTTTCACCTTGAAAGTCGTCCTCCCCAATAACGATTTGACCCAATTTTACAAAAAAAAATTCAACAAATCCTATTTTACAATTTTTTGGTCAAAAAGACCCTCAAATACAAAAGAGCCGAGAAGTGAAGTGGGATTATTAATAGGGTTTAGGAAGAGAAAGAGAGAGAAAAATGAAAGAGAGATACGCCATACTGTCCTTTCTGAGTGTGTTCCCTCGCTGGGGTTAGACCTCAAATGGCTTGAACCAAATGTGGTTGTTTATTAGCCAACGACGCGGGACCTCTCTGTGTCAGTCTCAGCACGCAAGCCCACGTTATCTTACTACTTCCTTGTCATCTTAATCATTAATCTTCTCTTCCTTTCAGATTAACTTTCTTTACTTCTCAAACTATTAAACACACCACTGCCTCTTATAAACTAAATTACATGTCAAATTATTCTTTTTCCTAAATTTTTACTGCAATGTCAACATTTCAAATATCTTACTATTCTATATGTTATTTGTGAGATTGTGACCCATTTACTTTCAAAGAAAATAATTATTCTACCACAACCAACTCAAATTCAAATTGGGTCCCACCCAGTTTCTCTCCAACAACAATTTCTACTGCAATATATAATTTTTATTGTGTATTATTCATAGTAATGCTCCTTACTATTCTTATTCTTATAAGACCATTTATTTATTATAATGTTAGAATTGCGATTTCATCTTTAAAAGAAATATTAAAAACATAAACTAAATTCTCTATTATTAAGTGATATAAAATTATTTTATCGTATAAGAACGAAACTACTAACACATGTTTTTTTAGTACACTTCTTTTAGAGCATAATGTTTCATTGTCTTTATTTTTTATGTTGTAAAATCTAACAATTTATTGTAGACTATATTTTGAATGAATAAAAGTACATATATACTTTTAGTTCATCTTCATAAATTTGTCTTTCTTTTTGTGCATATTTTAATTATTAGTTCATAAACATAATATTATTGAAGGACTTATACTCATAATTTTGTAATTTATCATAAATTTTATTCAATGAAAAAATATCTTAAAATGAACAACTCTTCATTAAAAAAAGAAAAAAAACCTGAGTCAGGAAATATTTCGCTAACATAATTCTTCTCTATTCAAATTTCATTTTTCGTTTCTCACTATCAAAATAGGATCAATTTAAACACTTTTAACATCATACTCTTTTTCAAATAATTTTTGTTATTGATTAAGGTATATATGTTGTTAGTTAAATTTTAATTTATAAATCACAAAAGAATTGACAGTACTAGTACTGAATAATATCTCTCTCTGTATAAGCATGAATGGACAGTGTTTGAATGTAATAAACTAAAATTGCACACACTGTAATTAAACAGTACTTTACACACACAAAACATAACATCCTTATCAGATAGGGTTTAGTGATGCAATCCACCGACCATGAAAGGTTACACTGTACATGTGTTGTCTTAATCCGTTTTAATGGGTTAATAGTAGTTTTTACCTCTAATTAATACTTGCATGTCCTTGGTATTGAAAAACCCTTATTTTGTTGAGATTCATGCACAGAAGATAATCACTTAGCAGCAAAGACAAAAAAAAAAAATGTAGGATTAGACTTGGCTTTAACAATATTAGTAGTGTGGCTCTTGAGCCTGCTGCTGCAACATCTTAATCCACTTTGGGAGTTGGGAGCATCAAACAAGTGGCTATGCTACCGGCTCTGGCTGCTTCTCCACCAACCATTGAAGCAGTGACTTTGTTCTTTTGGCTTTTGTCTTCATCTGAAACTCTCCATCAAAACTTTTCACCCTCCAAATCAGAGGTGAAATTGTTGACCAGTCTCTTCTTTCCAGATAACATTATTCATGCAAGAGTATCACGGAACTCTCACTCCCCTCCATCATCGAAAACATTGTATCAAACAAAATGGAACTTGGTTTGTGGTCTGGTCGGTAACTCCTTCATTGTTGACCGCTCTCTGCAACAACATCTCCATAATTCACGTTTAATTACTTTGATTATTACAGTGTGGGAGAGTTGCAGTAGTTGTGTGTGTGTGTGTGTTTTTTTTTTCCTGTGGGAACGTAGCACATAGCAACCCACAATGTCACGTGTCATCTCGTTATGTCTGTCTGTCTGGGCATCAAAAACTGTAACATTAGCACGTCTTTTTTGTTGCTGATACATGTATATTTAGGTAAACGACACATTAACTTTATCACTTTAAATATCACTCAATTAAAATCGCAACTATTCTCGACCTAAATTCATTTTACATTTTTTTTTCTTACTGTAAAAGGAGGGAGGCGTGTACTAAGTCAAAGAAAGGTGCATTAATTCTAAGCTTAATTGGTTCAGCTTCGAGAGTATATTTTAATTAATAATATACTCTATGTACACAGATATAAGTAAACAAAAAGTTACGTATTTTGAACTTGAATGTAAATGAATTTTAACAGCTTGATTTTATTTGATGTCACTATTTTAAATTTTTTATCTTTAAGTTTGAACAAATATAGAAATATAGAGGAGTATGAAAATTAAATGATCTTAATTATTACTTTTCATTAAAATAAAATATTCAACTTTCTTTTTTTATATTTTTTTTGCTTTTGTATATAGTATCCCCGTGTTTGTAAATTGAAAATGTCAATTTTTTGAGATTTTTATTTTTATTAATTTGTCATTTAGAAAATTCAGTATCATATTACTTATCTCTTTTTTTTATCAATCATATATGTCAATATGTTTTCTGACATTTCAATATTTTATACATGTCTTTAATGTGTGGGCGGACAGAGAAAAGAATAAAATATGTTTTGTGTCTTACAAAATTTTTAAAAGATTACGTCTCCACAATTTATTTATATATTATTTTTGTCCCTTAAAATTTAAACATCCTTTTTAAATCCTTCTGAATATATATATATATATATATATATATATATATATATAAATATATATTAAACTAAAATTACTTTTAATAATAAGATTTACGTGTGTTAAAAATGTCACTAATTATTATTTTTTGTCTATCATTATTGTTAATAAAGACTTAGAAAATATATCTAAATTTTAGAGAGTGGAAAATATATTTTTTTAGAGGAGTTTGATAGATTATAAATTTTACAAAAATGTAAAATACATTTTATCCAATAAAAGACGATTCAACTATTTTTATTGAATTAACAAAATTTATTATATATCTTTTATCTTTTATATAACAATTGTAAAGATAAATAAAAAAGAAATGGACTTTTAATTTATTTTAAAAAAATTCTCTTTGATTCTTTTCTGTTTTGTTTCATTATATGCTTTATTTTTATTTTTTTCATTTTTCTTCATTATATTTACCTTTTATACTTTTGTTTTGCACTCTAAATTTTATAATGTAATTTAAAAATATGATTAAAAATAAAATAAAAATAACAATTTATGTACATTATATATATTATAAGAAAAAAATACATATATGTTTCTGTAGCTTTTTTTTATGATACTTGAATAAAAATTATATTGACGGTATAAAAAATTATGGCCACACAGAAGTAATAATAAAAATACCTTTTTATAATATTATGATTATATAATAGAATCACGTATAAATTTGTTATCAAACGTAAAAGTAAAATTTATATATATATATATATATATATATATATATATATATATATTTTTTTTTTTCACTCTGTTTTCGATTACTATTCATATCTTTTCAACTTTGGAATACATATATGTTTTCACACAGAGGCAAAACAATCATGTGAAACTCAAGTATACAATTGTAAGATCTAAATACCTACATATGTACAATTATAAGTAACTACATTGCGTGTCTCATCCATACACTTTAATTTAGAATTCTACCTTTGAATTTCTTTTCATTTAAACTAAGTAATTAATTAGCATGGTATCTCCATGTATGAAGTACCAAAAAGTCTTCAATGGGATGAGGCTTTAGACAGCAGTGTGATTGCAGATTCATACATTGTAGTTCATGAATGTGACACAGATTCCGATTGTGAACACGATCATCACGTCATTACTTTCTTCTGTCTCTTCCTCTCTTTTCTCAAACTCAACCAAATGCTCTACTTTGTCTGAAATTCCTAGAAGACCACCTATCATTTTATTTCTCGACCTACACGTGTTTAATGACAAAAAATAAAATTCATCCTCAACCTAATACTGTGACATGTTAACGTTGGTGACCCTCTTCTGCTAGCTGTCTCTTTTCTTATCTATCTTTCTATCCATATAAACAAAAGTTGGTGACATTTCTCATTAATTAGCTTCCAACATGTGACTCATTTATGTCTCATTACTATTAGAAACACAGCAAAATTAATGCTCTGCAGTTCGGCTAAATATACTGCATATAATAACAAATTTCACAGAAGGAAAAGCCAAACACAATTATCACTTCCAACCAAGTAAGAATCTGCAATGTTATGATTTTGATGGTGGAGTCAGAGTCTGCATCCGTAGAAACATTTTTTCGAATAACATAAACCGAATCAAGTCTAATCTTGCGTGTTATATAAGGTGTCCATCTTTGACCACTTAGTTGTGAGTGAATCACATACATCTAATTCATAAATTTATAATTTAAACAATGCTTAAAGTACGTCCTATGAAAACAGAATATGAGACAAATATACATATCCACGTGTCAGATTATACATATATTATTACTGCGACCACCAGCTTAGAATAGTTTAATGTTTCACTGTTTGTTGTTGTCGATGTTAGAAACTTTTGATGAATTAATATGACCTAATATGAATCTCTTGAAAGTGGTGACTGACAAAATCGGATATTTACACGTTGCATGTGGATTTTTTATGGCGTGATTCTTGGCATACATGTTATGTATACTATATAAACGCCCACAATTTTAGCCATATGGAGGGCTACGAAACCCAAAAGTTGGTTCCCATCTGTATCTATATCTACTAAGGGAACTCAAGTGATTTGCATCAGAGATAGATATGTTGCCCACTTCATCATGGATACCACTTTCTAAATAATAGGGTTTACGTTTTAAAATTACACGTGTTTCGCAATATATTTTTACTTTATTTTATAATATTAAACTCATAATTTTGGATTTGATAAAATATTATTAGAATAACTATATACAAACTTGAAGTTTTGTGGTACTGCTGGTCATTTTTTTAATATATTGTGTGCTTTACTGAAAAAACGTTAAAAGTTTAGGTTTTTGTTAAATAATTCTATGAAAAACACATTATATGAGTTACATCTTTGAATGAATATTTTAAGTTATTATTACAGCTTAGGTTTGATAAAGGTACATGAAAAGGTGCAATTTACTAACATATTTCTAAAAGCAATTTGAGAATGATGAACCCATAGATTGAGTTAGGTTGATGGACCTTACCTTACAAAGATTAGGTCTTACTTTTGAGTGTCGTCAAAAGTACCAAAGACTTTTCAATTTTTAATTTGAGATGCTACTTTATACACACACACACACACATATATATATATATATATATATATATATATATATATATATATATATATCCAACGAAACCTTTTCAAAATTTTGTTCTAACTCTTAATGAACCGTATTATAATGATCTAAAGGATATTATTATCTCATAAACCCTAAGATATAGTGGTTGGTTTTGTTAGTGTTATTATTTAAATAGGATGTAATAACGATTATGAAAAATGTGAAGATTGAGGTAGAGGGAAAAATATTAATAAAGTTGTAAGAAATAGGAAAAGTAAGTAATTGATGATTGAATCGGGGGGCAAGGGGTGTGATATCGCTATACTATTCTCCACTTGAAGTCGAAGTGAGTTGGAATAGGTTTGACCAAAATAAACGAACAACGAAAGATACCAAATATCGCTCATGCTTGATCACATGCATGTCACAAGCAGTGTACCCTTTATATCGAATACGTATGGGACCGAAGGAGTTGAGTTCATACCCTCAAAACAAAAGGGACAAAAACCCCTACCCTTCAGGAACAACAATGTTTATTCGACATCATCTCTTAAACATTTACATCAACTCAAACAACAGGGCACGTATCATTGTCTCTCATCATCTTATTATTATACCAAACCCATTGCTTAATTATGATCACTACTCTCCGGAGTTTTTCTTATATTTGTCCTTAATCCAATTTTCACAATCACAACCCATGTACTTTCTTGCACTTTCATCGTAGTATACTAGTCCTTTCCCCCCCTACTTCTTTAGCTTCCTACCCCACCACCTATGCTTCCCTTTTCAACAATATCATTGTTTATTAAATTATAACATGGAATATTTCATCAAGAACTCACTCTTGTTCAGAGCTTGCACAAACTATAGTGTTTATTTAAGAGAGTGAACGCCTCAAAATATCTTCGGTTTCTTTAGGATTTCCTTTTCTTACCATTAATTTTCATCTATCTGTTTAATGTTTCGCGTCCAGGTTTACGATAATCATTCCAATTCATGTTGTCTTCCGTTCAACTGTACTGCTAATTTGTTTGAGAACCTGGCAAAATTAATTGCAGTTTTCACTCTTATAACAACCATTTTCCAAAATGATAACTAGTTCTCTAGAATTCATAATTTAGTCTTCCAGCAATGTATATCCAAATTAATAGATGAAACTGCTCCACAAAAGTGTGGCTCGTACCTATTCATTATTATCGAAATAAGTTTTTATATTAAGAATATGTAACTCTGACTGTTAATAAAAAAGTATAAGAGGAAAAATAATGCATTGAAGTTCATATATATATATATATATATATATATATATATATATATATATATATATATATATATATATATATTCAAGAGCCTAGAGATTTTTATATAATTATTATTTGGCTAAATGACTGATATATCGAAATTAACTTTAGACCATTATTTTTTGTTTCAATCTTTTCCACTACCTATTTTACAGATTATTCGAGTCGTTGTATTACATTAATTTTATTGTACTAGTTTTAATTATATTTTCATTCACAACTGATAAATATATTTGGAATAATAAAGTGAAATTGTTGACTGAATATCTCTTAAAAGAATATGTATCTTTTTATCAACAATAAAAAATATATTAGATGGAAAAACTTAGAGTGTTCCAACACTCTTACAAAATCATTCAAAAAAAGGTTCAAATATTAAAATTACCCACAAAGAGAATTAGGATAGAAAATAAAATAAAAAACAGATTAGCACACTCTTATGATAATTAGGGCTGGGCAAAAATAACTGTATTGTACTAAATTTAAGTTAACTATACTATTTTAAACTAAAAAAAAAACTGAATTATTAATAGTAAAATTAAACTGTACTATTGTTTAAGTTAAAGTTTAAAAATCTGTACTGCAAACAGTTAACTGTTTAGAGCAGTACACTGAACTGTTTTCATTTCTCTTGAATCCCATTCAGTCTCTTGCTTCACATTCGCTCCACAAGCACCATCGATATTCAATCACCACCGATATTCAACCACCATCGAAGTTTCCTGTCTTCGTTGCCTCGCCGCCGTCGAAGGTCGCCGTTGAAGGTTGTGCCGCCGTCGAAGGTTGCGTCGTCTTTCTAGAGGTATATCTTGTTACTCTACGTCTCTTTATAGCTTTAGGTTTTCATTTCACTTCTCTTTTTTGTCCAATTCGATTTTTCCCTTCAATCATTCTGTATAATTAATTTATTTGACACATCAGTGAACAAATTCGATTTTTGACTTCCAGTTTCAGGTCAGGGAAGTGGCAGGAGGTGGACACTGGAGAAAGATTTGTCACAATTGAAGGAGCATGGCAAGGGCTCTTTTGATGACCACGAGGTAATTAATTAGGATTGTAGGGAAGAACCCTTTCTTCTGTCATGATCATTGGCCTGTGAAGGACTATGCAAGGATTTTTTAGTGCTTGTATTTGACAAAAGAGATTTCTAAGGAAGTAGACAGGGTTGTGTTTAGGATTAGAGCTTTTGGAAGAAAGATAATTGGCAACACTAAAGCAGTGGAAATGCAGAACAATATCACCAATATTGGACCTTGTTTTGAGCCCCTTCCATATGTTGTTGTCCACATGAGGATAGAATCAAATCTTCGATCTATCAGCTATGGCACCAATCACATCTCTTGTTAACAGTGCCTTGTTTAATTAGTTATTCCTGCTGCATACTTTTAGAGTAGATGAAGAGTCCCTTTTTCTTGGCTCAACATTTTCACTTTTGGCCATGATTGACAACTTAGAAAGAAGGATTTTGATGTAGTGAACACACACTTGAGGGAATTATTAATCAGGGAAAAGGAATAAAACTTGTTTTTGTCTTGCTTTATAATCTGTGCTTTCTAGTTGCTAAGATCTTCTCTGGTTTCTAATTACATAAACTATTATTAGTTTCACAAGTGGATGGTTTTATTAAAAAGGTAATGCTGATTTAACTGTATAAGATATTAAGAGTTTTGACAGCTACACCTCCTTGTTACATGAAAGAAATCTTATTAGAGTGCCCATCTGTTTGCCCTTATCTTTTACCTTACTTTTGACCCTTTCTAAATTTGACTCTCCGAGTTATCTCGTGATTTCTAGGGCAATTGAATGGTCCTCTTCCGCTTTCTAATTAACTTTATCTTCCTTTGTTTTTTGTAAAGAAATTCTGAAATAAACAAGATATTAGTCTTCTTAGTTCTTTCGTCCTTTCTTTTGCATCTCTAGAAATTGTGCGATCCTTCCAAGTCACAATGCTGGGATATGTTGCGTGCTTGCTACAAATTGTTCTGTTGTGGTGTATAGTATAACATGATTCATTACATACAAAAATCTGCTGGAATTCTTGTTTGAGTATGGAAAGACAAGTGTTTTTTGTTGTACACTAGAGAAATTTTTGGACAGGAATTTAAGGATCTCGTAGTCTTTCCATGCATATACATATTATAATTAGGTTGGTGGCAACGATGTTGCTAATTTTACTTGGAGGGTTGGCCCTTTTTTAGCTGAAGGGTTGGTGGCAAAGATATAAATATGTAATCAGGTTGGAGAAGATGAATTCAGGTTGGAGAACAAAACAATCAAGTTTATAAGCTGCAATCTTGATCAAATGGATTTTACATTGCCAGAAACTGTCGAAACTCTCACACCAGCTACTTCTGAGATTGATCATTTACCTCCTTGTATGGCTACATCATCAACTGAGCATAGTAAAGGTCGGTCAGATGTGTGGGGGCATTTTACCAAACAAGATCCTTATTCTGAGAAGAAGGCTAAGTGCAATTACTGTGGTGATTTGATTAAATATTTGGCTGGAACAAGTGGGATGAGGAATCATTTGATAAGATGCAAGGAAAATCCTAATAGAGAAGCATTCAAAA
>Ga0214542_1001945_pt1 | contig 42774 bp, 11 predicted proteins | sample CNSS1metaG_FD_160096 | JGI IMG/M metagenome (GOLD analysis project Ga0214542, IMG submission 160096) | Root nodule microbial communities from cowpea collected in UCLA plant growth center, Los Angeles, California, USA - CNSS1 | ecosystem: Host-associated > Plants > Roots > Nodule | place: USA... | reverse complement strand
TATATATATATATATATATATATATATATATATATATATATATATATATATATATATATATATACTTTTTGTCTTTTGTTTTTTTTATTATCCTTTCTTTTTCTTCCCTTTATTTTGTAGTTAGAGTATACAAGAAAAATCCTGTGTAACTGCGTACGGTTATGGAGATGTGGGATAATGCTTTTGCATGTACACAAATGCATACATAAAAAGAGAAGTACAATTATCACTGAAAAGTTAAAAGGCACACAACATTTATAATACATAGGAAACTTGCTAAAAAAAACTTGCAGAAATAATTGTATGCGGGAATTCAATTTATGAATGTTTTCTGACGCAAACAGAGAGCTATGCAGCCAAGATAGTAATGTCAAATTTGTCGTGTATTATGTTAAAATAAAATCATTGATGACACGAATTCATTTGTCTATCCTAACGTTGCTCTATTAGTTCATGCGCACGATCAGTTTACTTTTTGGGCAATGCTAAGTCAGCTTCTTTGGTGTCATACCTCAGATAAATAAAATAAAACCCATTAGTTGAACATTCAAATACAATAGAAAATGAGAAGAAACGGAGCACGTTATGAACTTCTGGATGATAACAAAAAGAATCCAAGATCTGTGTATATACATGAGACTTAAAATGCTCAAGAACAATAGTTCTCTGTACAAGTGACACGGTTAAAATTTGGAAAATTGTTAACACTACAAGAATGTTTTAGCTTCTGAATTTGACAGACAAACTGGCTCTAACAATGCCCTCATAGTATTTTCAAACCTCCATTGGTTAGCACTTTGCAACACAAGATCCTCCGCCACAAACTGGGAGTGATGTTATCATTTTGAACTGGGTTTTAGCACTTCAGCTCCATTATGTAAATGGTCCCAAAGATCAGGTTGCATGTGTTCGCAAATCCTAGATTTCGATGACATGCAATGTTAAACCTCCAAAGTCCTTTGTGCTGGTTCCTGTGCAGACTATTACAGTGTTAGACTTAATTTACCTTAGGCGTCTTCCTCTTCTGCATGTTACGAGCAATCTCAATGCATGCTTGATCAACCATTCCCAGAAAATCTTTAACTATGACGAATAGATAAAGAGGGTGTTCTGCACTATCTTTTGAAGCTCCTCCTTGATAATAATCTGTTGTTTTTTTCACAATTTGCATCACCCTTGTTTGCTCTTCCCTCACTAATCTCAATTCTTCCTCAGCATTTTCAAGAAAACGGTTCATTTCTCTCACAAAGTTCCCTCCCTTGTCATTTCCACACTGGGAAACAAGTTCTCTAATCTGAACAATCCTGGCCGAGAGTGCTGAGATTGAACCAACAAAAGCGTTGTAATCTGTAACGGCAGCTTTCTTCACGTTGGAAAACTCAGAACTGATCCCTCCCACAACTGGCAATCCTAGTGTTATGTATTCCTTCTGTCTTTGTTCATTTGAAGCAGAAGAGTTTTGAGAGTCATCACTGTAGTTACTGTTCCTGCTGCTACTACGACTCAAACTGTGGCTGCGGTTGAGAACAGCACGTTTTCCTTCAGAACGAACAACTTCTTCAACCACAAAGTGAAGCAATGTGGTTTTTCCATCAGTGCTCTTGACATCGGAGAGCTTTCTTAGAGAAGCCATGTTGAAAGCTTGAGCATTACCCCTCTGAGTTCCTGCATTCATGCGATTTCCAGCCTTAAGCACTGCTTCAAGAAGTTTCACAAAGATTCCGTGGTTTCGAAGCTCCTTGCACCCCATCTCAAGGTTCTGCAGAAACTCCTTGATTTCTAGAATCTCGGAGTCATAATTCAACCTGAATAGCAAGGCATTCAATCGCTTAAAAGCTGAAGGAACAGCTTTGAGGATGTGACGTAGGAAAGTTTCGGCTTCAGCAAGTTTTGAAGGGTCTCCTTCATAGGCAAGTACAAGTGATTGCTCTTCTTCTGTTGGGGCTACTCTACCAAGCTTTTCAATGGTTTCTATATTAAGGCCTTGACCATCAATGAGTGCTTCGATAATCTCTTTACGAGAAACTGTCAGAGATTTCAAAACAATTGCAATGTTTTGTGATTTTCTTGGGTCAAGAAGGAAGGCATTTGAGGATGGAGCCAAAGCATCCTTGCTAGAACTCGTTGAGTTATTTTCTTTGGGGGCATTATCATTCCGGTTGGTGGCGACTACCCCGAAGAGAGCTTCCATAAGATCATCATCAACCCTGTAGTTTAATAAATCATCAACCAATGCTAAAATGGAGGAATCAAAATTTAGATAATTACAAAATCTAGTTTACTAGGATTATACCTGAAAGAACCACGGTCCATTTTGTCCCACACCATAGAGTGATCAAGGTTGGTATTCACCTTATCCCAATGTAATGGCTTAAGTTTCACCTCTGGAGAAGTTTCTCCTTGCTTACTTGTGGTACCTGTTGTTCTTTCAATAGGATTCGGTGGCGGTTTTGATGAAGACTTCAAACCATTTGCCTTTGGCGGAGGAGGTGGTGGTGCTGGACTCTTTCTAGGAGGGATTGGAGGAGGAGGTGGAGGAGGAGGAGCTGCTACAGCAGAGTTCATGTTTTTTGGAATTGGAGGAGGAGGAGGAGGTGCTGGTGCTGGTATTGGAGCTTCATTATTTTTATCAGGTACTTTTGGAGGGGCCAATGGTGTTGCAGAATTTGTAATGTTTGGAATTGATGAGAAAAAAGTGGAGATTGGTTTTGGTGATGAAGGGGTAAAGGAAGGAGAAGATGGTTGTGTAGGAGAGCCTCCAAGTGATGAAGGAACAGTGGGAGGAGGAGCAGGAGGTGGAATTCTCATGATTGTGTAGGACTCTTCTGGAAGAAATATGTTCATGTGAGAAGTTGAAGATTTGTCTCTAAGAAGAGGAGTTTCTTGAATGGATTCATTTCTCTTCCCTGGATTTCCCTCATGATCATCATCTTCTTTACCTTTGTGACCATCCAACACCTCCCTTTGGAAATCCTTTTGTGGTATCTTCTTACCTTCAAGTTTTCTCCAATAAACCACATCCAAACCATCCTCATCAACGATCAGTCCCTTCACGTTTCCTTCCATTCTCTGAAACACCTCCACCTGAGGTGCAACATGATGCCTTTCTACAGCAGAAGCAGTGTTCTTTGTTGCCTCCTTTCTCTTCCTTGTTCTGAAGCACCTTCTAACCAAGAAGAAAACCAAACCAGAAACAACAAGAGTGCTTGCTGCAGTGGCAGCCACTGCTGTTCCCACCTTACTGTTTGATGAAGAGGCTTTTGTTGCAGATGATGGTGGTGATGCCTGTGGCTGAGAAGGTTGGATTGGGAGGGGTGGTTCTGAAGTTTGGATTGGATAAAATGTTTCAATATTCTGAGGATTATTGTTCTCACAATAGCAGGTTGGTATCACAAAGCCTTGCAAAACAACAAGGCTCACAACAAGAACAAACATCATGTTCAAATGTTCAAAGACACGGATTCTGAGGAACAAAGATTACAAATACAAAAGCTATTGTACTGTTTCTACAAGATGGCCATTGCAAGTTTTGTCCTTCATTGTCTTGCGCTATTGGTTTTGCTAGCTGAAAATTTCAACACAAGTAAAGACGTTAAATATAATATCAACCTTCCATGTGCATTCCAATTTCACATTGCAATGACCAACATGACCCTACCCTTGAAACGACCAAACATTGCAGTTTAGGATGGTTTAGTCATTTAGCAACTCCATTAAAGATTTGGTCGTGCTTTCAAATGGAAACTGATTTACAAAGTCAAAACATTGTTATTGAGGTACAGGTTTGAAGTGGCACAATGATGATTCAAAGGGTTTTTCAAATGACATAAATGTCGTGTAGTACAGCAATCTTACAAGGTCTGACTTGGGCTTTTTTGTAGAAACGTGATTTTGAAATTGTAGCAGCCTTCGATAAAGTATTGATTTAAAAGCTTAAAAATAAGAAGAAATACCAATTCCACTGTAAAGGGTTTAGCTGCAGGATTAGTTGACTTAAGAGGCTTACCAAATTTGGTTGACTTAATGGTCTTGCTAAGGCCAACCCCGCGTTGAATATTCAGTATTCAAGAGAGTGGCCTAACATTAAGGTGCAGTGGTTCAACAATGTAAATAGGGTCATATATATTCTTTTAATCTCTAAAATGATTTTAAGAATAAAATCATGATAAGAGTATGAGATCCTACCGTAAACAATGCCTTAGATATTGTAATTCACCCAAATAGAATTAAATTGGTAAATGTAATATAATAATTAATATATTACAAATAAATTTGGCTTCCTAAAAACATTAAATACCATTTTTCTTAAATATAATATGTAACCAGATTATCATTTATAAAATTAATTGATTGAATTTTATATTTTTTTTGGTATCTGTAAATTTATTAAAAATGTCTTAATTAATATGTTTGAAATATTTATTTTGAAGATATATTTCAGCGCCTAAGTTTGTCAGAAATAATAAAATTAATAAAGGACTAAGATATGGTTACACAAGAGTGAAAAAAGTAGTGAAATTAAACTTTTAATTTTTTTTAAGAATAAAAATTTAATCAAATCTAACAGATTAATTGTTTTCATATCCTCTTAATTATAATGTATATCAAATTTCACATAATTTCTTTCTTTTTATATAGATACGTTATCTAGTTATAAATATTTAAGTATTTTCAAATATCATATTATACTTAAAATCAAGTGATGTACTTATAAATAATTTTGAAATTCTATGAAACTTTATATACATGATCTAATTAATAAGAATATGAAACTCAAACGATGGATTACTTAAATTTGCATTCGACAAAAAAATTGAAGAGATAATTTAACTAACTTTTACATACAGTGTATACAAATTTGATACTAAAGTATGGAACATATTATTTAACTTACAATTTTTAGAGGAGATAATTGTCTTTTCACTTATCAAATTATTATTTCTTATTAGGTTTAAAATTTACTTCTAACTAGAAAAAGAATTATAAAGAAAACCATACATTGTTTAAAATATTTACACTATCATCAAACTAGAAATATTTTTTTAATATGATTTTTGAGGCAGTTACGTTAAAATCCAATAAACTTATCATTACATGGTAGTTTGTAATTGAATTACAAGGGTGACTTAGAGTGTATACACACTTATAATAGTTTTAGAGTTCCATACTTAACCCTTTAACCCCCTTAACCCCAAAGTTCCTCTTTGAAAGTCTAAGTGTTACATTTTTTTTAGAATCAGATATCATAACAATTTGTATTATTTAGACTATGATAGGAGAAACAACAACCCAACAATCAAAAAAATCAATATGCACCATAAATAATTTCTCCAAATTTACTAGAATATGTGTGGAACAATAATAATATAAAATGACAACAATAATCATAAAATATAACACTAAAATTTAGATCAATCAAATTCTACTAACATCAAATATAGGTATCAAATATAGGTATAAGAAAGTTAAATCAAAAGTACAAATAAGAATCTCTAACAAGCCGATGCATCGAACAATGATGCTCTCAAATAAGAACAAAAGAAAGAGAAATATAGGGAAATAGTGTAAGATTGATTCCTCTAACCACACATGTCTAATTGACCATCACAATTATCAAAATAAAGAATCATATGTCACGAACCTGTTGTGTCATTTTACTTGAGAGTTTGGTGAATATGTCAACACATTTTTTTCTCTCTTCTCTCTTTCAAAGGTTGTAATTTTTATACACTTTCTTTACATAAAAAAAACCCTTATGCATTCAGGTTAAGTGAAAAAAAAACCCTAACTTAGTTAGACTTTTTAAACTTTTTTTTATTTAAATAATTGAATATTTAATTTTAAGTTGAAATTAATTTTTTTTATTTGATTCAAATCTTATCTTAATAACCACACACTTAAACAAGCAATTCCATAATAAAATGATAATTTATCATTTCAATGCTACGGATGAGAATAAGGAATTTAATAATACATCATAATAACTTTTAATTTTAAGGATTCACAATTTTTAAATATATATTATGCAAATTCATGAATGTGATTTGCATTGCTTTAGAACTTTACAAAATTTCCAAAAATATGAATAATAATATCTCTAACATCTTGTTAGGTATTACTAAGCAAAGTTGTTTGAAACTTCTTCAAAGAATCACATTATTTTTTTCTAAATGATTTATTTAAACTAATAAGATTTTTGGATCTTAGAATATTTCTCAAAATTCTACACGATGCTTCAAAACAATACTTATTTGACATTGATGTGTCATTCCAAATTATTAACTTTTGGGTTTGCAAAAATTGAGTTATGTTACTTCCATGAATTGTATTATAACTTAAACATTCATTTATCGACAATAAAATTAAAAATAAATAAGATGTCATTTGTCCTCCCATAAAAAGAAGAGAAACAATTCTACTTGAAATAATAATCGAAACTATATATAATATGACCTTCTAGTTTAAGAGTTACTGATAAAATATTTCATTTAAATGCCTTTCATATTCCTCCATACTCACACAAGAAAAATAAACAATTATAATCACTCAAAATTTTGTCATAATCTCTTTCTATGCATTCAATTGCTTACATGTTATTTTTGACATAAAATAATCTTGTATGTAGGTCATTCAATTTTGTGACTAAACTCATCAGCCATAAATCTATTTTGTTATTAAGTTTCATTACTCATGAGAGAATATGATAAGCTTGAATTTTTTTGTTCAAAAACTAGACTTTTACGATAACATTGAAGCATATTTTTAATTTCTATTGCAAAAATTTCTAATATCATGCAAAATAATGAAATAGATTATTTTTTCTTACCATAATGACAAAAAAATAATTAAGAAGCATAATGATAACAAATAAAATATATTTTACATTTTAATAATCTTTTTTCTTTTATGTTGAATGTTATTAGCTAATATAATTTTCAATTTTTCCCCACCCAAACCGCTTCAAATCTCATGATTGAATTTCAGATCAATAATGTAACACATAATTTGCATAATTTAAATTCAAATCTTAATTCACTATCTTCTACAATTTTATCGGTAAATTCTTTGTCATCAATTAACAAACTTAATATATAATATATAATTTTTTTTAGTTATTGTAAGTTATTATGTTCACTATTATAATATGTGCATCCTTTTAAACAAATAAAATGAATTCTTAAGCTCCATAGGAAAGAATATCTACAAAAACTTAACTTTTGTGACTTCGCCGTATGACTTTGTGGTAAAATCACTATTTGAAAATTTATAATGTTTAATGTCCCTTACTTTAGGATATAACATTTAGTTCCTTAACTCTATTATAAAAAAATATTATATTATTAATATATTTTATTAATAATTTCTTTTTAATAAAATAATTTTTATTAATGAATTTTATTAAAAAAATAATAATCACGATATTTATTAATAAACTTTTTATCGTCGATAATAACAAACAAATTTTCTTACCTATTGGTTAAATTTATTGATAAGAATTAGTCATCTAATTTCTTTTACCGAAATATTTTTGTGATTATTGACAGATTTTATTTGTTAATAAATTTGTTTCTTTTTTGTTATTCCATGACATCGATATTGTGTTACTCTCTCTATTTTTTAATACATGATAGTATTTTTATTTCCTCTTAAATGACTCTTTAATTATTTAGAATATGAAATATTAAGTTTTAGAACTAAGGGTAAAGAAAATAAATATATATCCATTTCAATAATATTGAATTGTTTAATTTTTTAACATAAACATTGATATTTCTTCTGAAGTTTAGCATTTAAGTGTTTCAAATATTAATAAAATTTAAAAAATAATTTTAGTCCTAACGTGTTACTTTTATTAATTATTAATTTAATGAGAAAATATTGTTTTTATAAGTGACTATCTTTTAAAGTTACTGTACTTAATTGCAAAATAGACAGAGATAAAAATAAATGTTAATTAAGCCAAAAAATCCATACACAATTATAAAATTATCAATAAAGAAGAGATCATAAAGATACTGAGACATACACATTATTGTCTTCGAAAAAAACAAGTCTCAGTTGCACAAACACAAAATAATATCCGTTAATTCTCTAAAGTACAACAATATATCATATTGATTCGGTGTGGAACCAATTTATGAATCTTATAAAACATTTTTAAAAGATAAATATAATATAAAAATAAATATTTAACTAAAATTTTTGTGTTTATTATAATTTTTTTATGTGGATATGTGATATTTATAAGCAAAAAAGAATAAAAAGTAATACATCTGATTAAATATGATAAGTACAGTAATCGTTAAAATATTTAACAACAAACATGAAAATAGAAACTTTAACAAGAATATTTTTTAAGAATAATTTATTTATATTGTTCTTATTATATTATAGTATTAAAAAATAAAAAATTTGATAGTTGAAAATAATATATTATAATCATATTCAATATCTTTTATTATGAATTACAGTGTATTACTATTAAAAAACTCTGGTAATAAAATATTATTTTACAATCATGTTAATTTTTTTTTACTTTATTTTATTCAATAACAATTTAATTTTTTATTATAACATATGTATGTTAACTAACCGAATATTACTTCTACTATACTGTTTAAATTTTTGAAACAGTAACAGGTATATTTGTTTATTCAGATGGTGACCTTTAAACAACCAAAAGAGAAATTAGAAGAAATTAATATACTTTTTCCTAAACCGATCTTTTGGGTTTTCTTTGATTGGTTAATTTACAACAAATCATTCATTTGCACATTTTTCTACGGATTCGTAGTGTGAAAGATTCATAGCATTTCAAATAGCGTATTAGGGTATTTTTCTTCAAAGTGTATTTTTTTCAAAGGTAATTGTATTTTAGAAGATGACACAATTTCAATTAAGAATTTCTATACATAAGTATGAATGAGCTTAATTAGATTTGCTTGAAAAATAAAAAAAATAAAAAAGTTCCCTCAGTTTGCATGTCCATAGATTTCAGTTTTTCAACCCCATTTTTTTTTTTTTTATGTTTGTTAAATCTGGGGGAAAGTGTATTGCAAAAATGTAATGAATAAATAATTAACTTTGGGAGTTAACCTAAAAGTTTGGCAAAACAATGAAAAGTTTAATTAAGCCTAACTAAATATCCTATAATCAGATAATGGGTTTGGTACTTTAACACCGAAAGTAGTTATTGTTCAATTGTGTTATGTTTTAGATCATGATTTCAAATGAATTAGAAATTCAATTCTATAACCATAATCGAAGCTAAAAAGGAAGAAAGACCAGTGAAGTAGTACTTCATGGATTTTGAATTATGAAAATCTTGACCACTTTTCTAATTAAATTTTCACCTAAGTTCAGCTTGTATTTCTATTTACTACAGAGTTTATTGTATAGAAAACAATTCAACTAGGAATATGATGTTAGCATTAATACTTCCTGCATTCATAATTTATTAATGTCTTTTACTCTCTTTTTTTTTTCTTTATTTTAAAATCATTGTCATTTCTATTTAATGTCCAACAATCTTTTTTGAGTCCTATCGTAATTTGATTTATAGAGATTCTAATTTAAATTCTTTAATTCATTAAATGATATTAAAATATTAAAACAGATATGCTTTAATTAAATTATAATAAAACAATGCATTAGTAAATAAAACAATGATTTGTGTACATTAATTTAAAAAAGAAACAATGGTTTTGAAATGGTAAGATTAATTGAGCACTACCTCATTTAAATTGAAAATCACGATAAAATGAAATCCCAATAATTGGTTGTACAATAGTTCAAAGTTGATTTTGGGTGATGACTTAGCTTATTTCAGTCACAAATTAAACTTCAAAAATTTCTTCATGAACTATGAAATTCCCACCAAATTAACACACTCACCAAAAATATAATTAATGGATATATCCCCACAATAGAGAAAGCTAGATTGACTTTAGGTTAAGGGATTCTGATTCAACTTTCTTTGAAAAAATAATGTTTAATTCAATTTCAAACATATTTAATTGGGTTCTCACCAGTCGAAACTAAACCATGAGTACATAATAATGGTTTGCTTTTGTTATCTATTTATTGGGTATACTTAGTTTTGTATTGTGTTGCATCTTATGTTGGTATTAAGCTACTATATAAATTATACTTAAATTAAATTGCATTTAATAAAAGTTTAGCATCATGATAAGATAAAAAGTTAGATCTTATATATTATCATCCATGATAGTCTTGCTAATTAAGAAGAAAACTGCTGCTGTCTTATTATCATTGTAGAATGTTGGGAATTGAAAACTTTGTTTTTTTTTTTTTACATATACTCACAAACAGGAGTATAAAATTTAAATAAAAGATACAATAAACTTGGCGTCATTCGTCTCTTAAAATCTATATTTATAGATACTCAACAATTTTTTTTTGTCTTTGGTCATCTAATTTTTTTATTTAATTAAGTTTCATTTTTTGTTAAACCAATTTAATTTAGTCATTAACATTTGGTTTTTATAAACAACGTTAACATCTTATTTGATCATATCACGTGTATTACAAGGATTTCATGAAGTTACTAACAATTATGTTCTCAAAGTTTTAACCTGATAATGGGCCAAAGCTTCAATGTAAAATATATTGGTTATTTTGTTGGACTATTCGTTTGAGTTACTTTCGTGATTGTCAGAAATCTGTTTGGTGTGTAAAGAGTGTAGGTCTTTATAACATTGTTGTGTTTTTTTATTATTATTTATATGTAATTGTCTTGATCTACTTTTGTAAATTGAGACATCATTCTCCACATTCTTTTTCTATTTCCTATTATCCCCTTTTCGATTCATATTTGTTATCGATGTTAAAATAACTCAACGTAAATATTTAAATTCATTTTATTTTTAAATTTAAAATTTTTAAAACACATATTTTAAACTTATAACTTTTTTTAAATATTAAAAATATAAATATAAAGTTGTTGTTATAATTTTTAAATTTTAATATTTGAAATAATTAAGAAAACTAATAGCTTTGTTAGTTTTCTTCCATGATTTAGGGTTGAGATCATTCTTTCTTAGATGAGTTGTTTATTTTAATTTTTGTTATTCTTTACCTAATATCACGTGAATTAAACACTTTACATATTACTCTAATATTATTTTTTTAAATGATTGTTTAACTTATTTTTGTAAGTTCTACTATTCAATTCATATTAGTATTTAAAATATTTTCTCCATTAAACATTTTACGTAAATAGTGTCACGTTATTTGTTGTAATAATAAATTTTAGTAGACAATGCTATTTAATTTTAAATAACTCTTATAACCACTACATTACATTTTGCATAGGGTCAGTAGGAGAAGACAAAAAACTTTAATAGTAATTATTTCTACAATGTTGAGTACTTCTCCTTCATTGTAGTCTTGTATTATAGGTCTTCTAAAGGTTTTTTTTTTATCTTTTTGGAGTTCTTAGATACTATTTGCATAAGATACTCCCACACACAAGTTGGTTTCATTCTGAGTCAGATTGTAATAAATGTTTGTCAAAAAAGATCTCAAACTACTTTGTCTAGAACTTCTATTATGCATAGTGATATATCATCTTTTTGTAGATCTAATCGAGCCTCATTACTCAATTATCATCACTACACATGTTAACTGAGATTATCAATTTGATTAAGTGCTCTTTAGCTCAAGTGATGGAGTCTGTAGATTAGTCAATGGTGATTAATCATGATAATATTTGTGTTGTGAATGAATCTTCTCTTGCTAAGAATATTGATGGTAGTGTGTTTATGAAATATGATTCCTTGGCTGGTACGCATTCTTTGGAGAATGTCACTCTCATTGTCAATAGTTTGCCAGATTTACAATAATTAGATTCAAATCATAGTAGCTCAACGATAGTTCTTACTCCTTTGACGTCTAAATAGACTTGTTTTGGGAAGGAATTAAAAATAATTTTTAAATGGGCTAATATACTTGATAAGAGAAAATTCTATTACTGAAAAGGATGATGAGTCCGTTTAAACTACAAGAAAGCTTGGTAGGGGTAGGTAGGCCAAAGAAAATTAATACTAAATCCTCCAAAACAAAAACTTCTGAATGTTAAAGTACTTTTTGGAATGTGAGAAAATTGACTAGTTATAATTTTTTAATATGTTGAGGAATTTGCTTTTTTTTTTATATATGGAGTTCAAAATATGGTATGATTTTTATGATGAAAATCATGAATTTTATTCTGGATTTAGTGTAGTCTAACATAATCAACTTAGGTCAGCTAACTAACCATGAATATAGTTATTGATTGAAATTATCTATGTAAATAAACTTAACTACTATTTGAAACTATAGATATAGTTTTAAGAACTTTAAGCATCGGACAATGGGTATTATTGAATTGAAAAAAGTAAAAAACTTGTCTGAGAAAGTGATTAAACAATTAAAAACTTTGGTGATGAAGAAATATGAAAGCTATTGCTGTGTTTTGTGTGTCTGATATAACAGCACCAGAAACATCCATTAACGATGCAGAATAATGAGTGCATGTGATGGAGTTTCTTTATTAGGCAAGTGGGTGACGAGGATTCTCCATTAAGCATATAAATTTAGCCCAATTAGGTAACAAAAAATGGTTTTAGATATGAGTTTGTGTGTGTCATCTACGATGAAGTTTGTCTACAATGGTAACAACAAATATGATAAGGCCCAGATATCAGATATGGCATAGTGACAGAATCAAACAAGAGAAAGCTGATTTTACGTATCACAATTTTGCCAAACATGAGGGACATCATTAAAACCAAACTTTGCACAATCATCACTTAAAGGCCACTTCGATTATGGGGCCAAACGACACATACAAAATTGGTGCCCAGTAGAAACTTTGTCTCCATCTTTCTTCTATTATGCCCTGCAATTTGGGTTTTATGGGCCCCCAATTAAACCATCCCTTACCCTTAATCACACAGGCCCAACTTCTTCTATCATTTCTAATTTTTGCATTATTCAAACATATATCTACTTAGATGGAGTTCAACATCATCACTATTAATAACAAAATTCTTTTTTTTTTTATGTTTTTAATTTGATTCCATTTTTCATATATTCAAATGTGGAACCTTTCGCAAACCAGAACAGTCCCACCATACACCAATTAATTCACACATTATTGGTTGTCTTTATCCTATAATTGATTTGATGTACACTAAAAATCATTTTGAAAACATAGCCCCTTCTAAAATGAAAAAACATGTATAGACCTGTTGATTTTATTTTATACAGAAATTGGTTTTTTTTCTTCTTCTCGTATTTCCTCTGCTATAAATGTTTAGGTTTAAATCTCTTTCAAAAGATGTCTCAATTGTGTTTGCCGGATAAAATATATTTTTGATGTAAATATTTTGAAAATTGTTTTTTTACACCATATGCTTGACAACTCACTTTTAGAAATACTTTTATCATTAAAAAAGAGTTAACTTTTATATAAAAAAATTTTGAAATATGAAATTAGGTTAAGTATGTTTTTAATTTTTAAATTTTGACGAAAAAAATGAAATTTATAAACTTTAATACATTTTGGTTCTCACACTTTATAAATGTATAGATAGGGATGACAAAAATATCTGCGCCCGCAGATATCTCTGGATAAAATCCGCGATGGATAATTAGTATCCACGTGTATTTATTACCCGCAGGTAGCGGGCTAACAGGTATTTTAATACCCGCTTATAAATGGGTCGGATTTGGGTATCGTATTATCCGTACTCGCAGGTACATGTTACCTGTAAAATATTAAAATTAAAATTTAATTTAGATTTTATTAAGTTAAATTTAATTAAAATTAAAATTAAAATTATATTTTATTAGATTAAATTTAATTAAAATTAAAATTTAATTTAATTTAATTTATTTTATTTTATTTTTATAATTTTATATTAAAAATTTTATAAAATATATATATATATATATATATTTTAAATATTTGCAGGTATGCGGGTATCCACGGTACCCGCGAGTTTTTAAAAAATCCGCAGATATTTTTTAAGTGGGTACCCAACGAGTAAATGGACAGGTAACAGACAAATTTTTTTTTTGCAAGTCGGGTTGCAGGTATGCACTATCAGTACCTGACCTGTTGTCATCCCTATGTATAAATATAGTCATTTTTAACCTAATTATGCTATAAAAAATTTTAACGTGTTAAATGTACTTCGTGCTAATATTTGAATTATTTATTCAATTTGATATATTTTTGCTTTAATATCTACCAAAAAAACGTATCAACAAAATTTAAGATAATTAAATTAAAAAAATTGTTAAAATTTTGAAAACAAAATATATCAATTTCAATTTTGACGTCAAACTCTAGGTACAACAATATAAACATAGTTAACTAATGAATATAAAGTGAGTAAAAATTTGTAGGGTATCAAAATAATGGCAGCCATTCATATAATTTTTTAAACTTGAAGGTGTCATGGAGAGAAGAAACTCTTTGAAATTGGTGTGGAGTATCTTCAAAATCTTTACAACCAGATGAAATATGAGTTGAAAGATGAGATTAGGGAAACATTGTTTCAGTGGAAGTAGAGAGCTTGACTCATAATTTGTAATAATCAGTTTTGGCAATGGCATTGTTCAGTCAACCCTTGATATTTCCATCCTCTGAAACAAGTGCTTTGGAAAGTGTGAGTCTCCTGTTTGCAGGTTAGAGAACTCTAACCTAATTAACAAGGCTATATCAGTAGCTGAAGGTTGCTTCTAACATGATTTTACAGTAAAAAAGAGAAGATGGTGAAAGCAGTGAAAGCAGCAATTGTGTTTATGGTTGGCACATTAGGTCAGTAACTTTGATCTCATAGCTGATTTTGAAGGCTACAGAATGTGGGAAAAGAGTGGAAAAAAGATTGGAAAAAGATGAAAAAAAAGGCACATGTGGATGAGTATGGTCCAGTATCAACAACCAAATATTCTGGTTCCTCTTCCACATGACAGAGGCAATGCTTTCTGATATTGCAGGTTTATTGCAGCCAAACCTCCTCCATCAGAGACAACCAGACAAGTACAGCAGTTCCAAGACCCCACCACACCTTCCCACCCTCTTCCTTAAGGGAACACTTCCAACATCTCCATTTCACATTTCTTTATTCTTTACACCAGACAAGATCTTGCAAACTATTATTCCATCTGTTTCACATCATTTCCAATCTTCACTCACACCACCCATTCTTTTTTTTTTTCTTTTTTTCATTGCACCTTCTGCTAAAACATTGCAATAGTATTTTATTTCAATAACATCGTGGTTATGCTTCTTCCATAACGTTAACCCACCTTCGTACAACAAACAAACAAAACAAATTAGTAAAAGATAAGAGAGGGCCAATGCAACAAAAACCGTTACAGACACCAACAACGGGTAATTGCAATTTTTCGACCCCGGAGAGAGGAAACCAAAACCAATACATCTTAAGACCAAAAAAATAAACACTGCTGTGGATGCCGCCATCACGGAGAGTCAATCGCTGCTGCTGCTGCTGCTGCTGCTCATTTTAAGCCGTCTGATTGGTGAAGATGTGGGAGACGATGACGGTGAAGAAACGGACGGTGATGATGAAAGTGTAGAAACGGACGGTGGCGATGATGATGATGACATGTCAGAGGTCTCTTCCTCTTCTTCTTCCACCAGCTTTCGTTTGTTGTTAATCTCAATCTCAACACCAACATCATCGACCACACCGCTTCCTCTGTCGTGGCTTCCAACCTTAACCTCTCTCGTTGTTGTCATGTATCCCTTCAACCGTTTCACGTCGGATAATTTCACCGGTTTCACTATGAAATCCTCTGCACCTTCCTCCAAGCATCTACATGGTTTCAAATTTTCCAATTCCTTTCAGATTTCTAAAACTTAACTAGAATTAGAAAAATGTAGCATGAAGGAAACAAATCATTAATCATAATACCTGTCTATGCGAGGCAAAACGTTTTCGGAAGACATAATCACTACCGGAATTTCCCTGAACATGGACGATTCCTGCATCGAGTAAAAAGTTTTCAGTTAGAATTATCAATCACAAGGAGAAATCAAGGGTTTATGATTAGAATTTGAATTATTAACTAATGAACCTTTATTTTCTTGAGCAATTCATAACCTGTCATCTCGGGCATGCAGTAGTCTGTGATAATTAGATCCACCTTCAAACTCGGCTGAGGAAAATAAAAAACAAAAACATAGAGCAGAAAATAAGCTATGGAAAATAAACGAAAGTGAAAAGAAAATTATAATGATACTGATACATACGACAAAACCCTCAGATTCAGAGGTCCTTCTCTGCTCGTCCAACCCCAGAAATTGCAGTGCTCTGATTCCACTGTCCACAGCTGTAACTGCAATTTTTCCATCCAAATAAAACCCAAAAAAAGAAAAAATCTTTAACAGAACACAGATAAAAGAGTAAGAAAAAAGAACAATATAAAACACCGAACAGTGTGTTTTGCTTTGATATGTTAAAGAACAGTTAATTACCTTTACAAGCTGAGATTTTGAGCAAGCGTTCAATGACCTTTCGATCAACGAGGCTGTCGTCGACGGCCAAAACATGAACCTCGTGAGAATCCTCCGGCGAGACATGATCGAAGGAAACGACGGCGTCTGTGTCCATCGAAAAGTGCAGAGGGAATTGTAAGCAGAGAGAAAGAAAGAAAGAAAGAAAGAAATAAAAGAACAGAAAGAGGATTCCTTAACATGGGTGAACAAATCTTAAATACAGTGTTATATTAATGAATGTGGCTATGTGACATGTTATGTTGTTGTTCCATAATATCCATCTGTCACCGCTTTTTTTTTTTAAATAATTATTACTACTATTGTAATAATAATAATAATGGTATAATAACAATAAAGTCTCTTTTGGAAAAATCAAATCTTAAAATCTTCTCTCTTTATTTATGTTTTTTGGAAGATGGCGCTGAGATTCTGAAATCCACTTTGGTTTGTGATCTCAAACGGAATTTCTTTTTCCTTTTTTCTTTTTTTTCTCTTTTCTGATCCCAAGCTAAGTAAGGTATTAATGACACGTCCTCAAACAAAATCTCGCGTGATTTTGGTCAATCTTGGGAGTTTGTGAACGACGTCGCACAGTGATTGGTGGGTGTGACAGCGTTGACCGAAGTCAAGGCTGAACCAAACAGCGCCGTCAAATTCCCAACGTCATTTTTTCACCGTTCCTCGTTTGGTAAGTGGTCGTGAAAGAAGAGAAGTCCTTAATTAATGCTAAGAAGATTTTTCTGATTTTGTGTGAGTTTATGTTTCTTTTTTGTGGGGTTGCAATAAATTGTAAGAGTATTTATGGGTGTAGAGTATCTATGCTAATCTTCATGGAAGCGATATCATGCACGTGCAACCTCGTGTGAGTTGGTTTATTTTATTTTTATTTTGATTTGTGTGTCCGTGTTTTGTGGTAAAAAAAAGGTTGCTGTACAAAATGAAGAAGATATGTTTGTTGATGTTGGAAAATAACTTGATTAAGGAAGTGAAATTTCATTGGGATTTGAATTGATTTTGTTCTTTCTCTTTGAACATTAATTTTAAGCTATATTCATGGAGGTGATATTTTCGAGAGATTTCTTTCTTTATGGAGAATAATTGACGAGATTGGTCAAAGACTGAAAACAATGCCAGCTCAAAATTAAAATCAACACTTATTATTTTATGCATGTCAATAATTCATTTCATTTTATTTATTAATAATGTAAGTACTTTGAGTATCTCTAATTCATAATCATAACATGCAAAGATCGATTACTTGTACGGCTGAAGGACATGGAATGATTTTAATTTTCATAAAGTTGAGAAAATACCAAAGTTTGAGATAACGCAAATTCCAACCTTTCTAAAATACTAATTTAAATAATCCCAAGTTGCATTTAGTGCATGGAAATAAATCATTTTAGGTTTATGTTTAGCCAAATAGTTAATTGTCTCTCTTTTTTTAATAAAAGGAAGGGTTACCATACCAATATAGTTGGTATTTAGTGAGTTAAATCACTCACTTTAAGTATTATTATCATTAAAATTTCTAAAAGTATATAATAAACTTTCTAAAAATATAAAGGATATATAAAAATATGTAAAGTAAGTTTATTAAGAATACATATTAGTGAATAAATAAATTGATCTAATGTTAATCGTTAAAATCGAATAATCGGTATATAGACATACTTCTTTCGTTAAATGTATGTTTAGCCTAGTAATTAATTATTATTTTTAACCAAACATACCAATATAACTGCTATTCAATGAATTAAATCACTTATTTTAATTATCATTAAGTTATCTAATTTTATATGTAAATCCGTTCACGGTGATTTAAACTTTTATAACCACTTTAACTTAAAGAAACTGCAACTATTGATTAAATACTTGTTTAAAGGAGACCCTATTTTATAAACTCTTTTAGCATCTTTCAATTAAAGGATTTAATTATAATAAAACACTTATTTGAGGGAAGCTTTATCACTTTTATTAAAATAAACATTTTAACCTCACAAAATACTAAAAATGTAATTGTTACTTTAGTTTCATCAATTGATTTACATTGCTAATAGAAGAAATAGAGTTATGTTATGCTTACATTTTATTCTTCTTCGATCTTCATATAAAAGAAAATAATGCCCACTTAAACACTCAATTTTCACAACTCTTAAAATAAAATAATATCAATTATAAATTCCATAATTACAGTTTTACCTTTAAAATCATCTCATTCAATTTTTTGTCCAAAAAAATACATTAATTTCACTCAGTTTGCATGTTTTCTCTCTCAATAATTATTTGAAAACACTTCTAACAATTATCATTTTAATCCCCACCTATAAAATTAATTTATTTCAAATGAAACAAAACCAAATAATCAACAACAACATTAATTTCACTTAATTTGCATGTTGTCTCTCAATATTCAAAAACTTGGTACACTTCTAACAATTATCATTTTAATCTCCATCATTAAAATCAATTTCTTTTAAATGAAGTAAAATCAATAATCAAGAAGAATAATGATTTTTTTAAGTTGTCTAATAAATTACAAATACTGTAATAATTTAAAATGAAATCAAGTATAGAGATAAAACCTAACATAAGAATTATGCATATATTTATTCATCAGAGTGAAGATGGATTTGAATAATACTTACATATGCAAATTTATTTACATTATTATAAAAAAGTTAACTAGAAACTCAATCTCTATTTATAAATCACCAAAACAGAATTAGTGGGTTAAGATTTCCCACCAAAATAAAGGTATGGTTTCGTGAAGGGCAGATAGGATTGAATAAAAAAACTATTAATCAATTTTTTATTCAATTAAAATTTAATTAAAAATATTACTTAATCTGATTCATTTAATAAAAAAATGGTTTATTCATTAATTTTTTTAATGGATATATATATATATATATATATATATATATATATATATATATATATATATATATATATATATATATATATATTTTATTCATAAAATTAACACTTTTGAAATTAAAAATATTAAATTTATATTTTAAAAGCTCACTTTTAAAAAGATAAATTTATGAAAGAATTAATTGTAAAAATAATTGAATTAATTTTAATATGTGTTTATTAAAATAAGAATTGGTTGGATTTTAAGAAATAATAGATGGATTATTATTCATTCATAAAATGAAATAGAAAAATTTAATGCCATTTAATTATATTGTACTTAATAACTTAGAAAAATTACTTATAAAGGAATCCAAAGAATGATGGATAAATAGATTGTTTTGATGTCTTATAATTTTATTTCAATTTACTATTAGGTATTGGTTTTAAATGTATGATTAAAACTTTTTTGTAATATTATGTGATTAATCACAAAATTGTTACATTAAACAATACTTATAACCTGTAAAACAAAACAAAAACATTAATTAATTTAAATGGCACTATACTTTATCTCTAGACAATTTATAATTTTTAACGTATCATAAATATAAAAAAAAACAATATTAACTCAATAAATTTCATTATAAAATAATATCATGTTTCAATCATATTATATATTCATTTTATCTCGTTTTGATAGATAGAATCAAGCAAAAGTCAAGACAACAAAAAAGTTTAATAGAAAATAAATATCTGTTCAAAAGCATTTTAAGCATAACAACCATAAAAAAAAGTATTTTATATACAACAAATAGCTGGTACATATGAAATTCCATATCTAGCTTTTCATATTCACGAACATGTATCAGAAAAAATAAAATACAAGAGGTATAAGCTCCCTCATAATGTTGGACAAAGGGGCAAAAATTAAATGAAATGAAAAATGCTTTCCTACATTTTACCTTAAAATTAATTCATTTATATTTTCGTCCCAAAATCCTGATTATTTTAAGAAAGGTAAATTTAAAAATTGATTCACACAAATCTTCTAATTTCAAGATTTTAAGTCTAGCCTATCTTCTTCCTTTTTATTAGAATTCTTGTACTATTTATTTTATATGCCTTTAAAATATACTAATTTTGATATTAGAAAATATATCAAACATACGTGTATTTGAAACGTATAACTAAAGAATAATACTAAAAATCCGACATATAATTCAAATTCCCTAAACATGGGGTTCAATATAAATCTTCATAATTTTTTTAGTAAGTTATCAAATTTAAATACTATAGGTGAAATTGCTAGAATCTAAGGACTCGTTAGTTTTTTGAAAAATGTTTGAGTGCATGGCTCACATGGTAAAACTCAATTTTTGCATGGCTCATGGTTTTCATAAAAAAGGATACAATTTTGTTTATATGTGTAATAAGTCAATATTTAGCCATAATAATAAATAAAAACAAAAACCATTCCATCAACCCACGCAATCAACCAACATCATAAATCACATGTGACCATATTTGTCTCACAACCTCCTGATCTCATTTTGATAATTGAAGAAAACAAAAATATAAGTATTTTTTTTATCAAATATTAAATTACTAAAATAAGCAATTCCAATTTTAGTTTTATCATCTTTGTTTTCTTTAAAAATTGAAATAATTGACTTTTGTTTTCATTATTTTAGTTAATTATGTTTGTATGTAGTGCAAAATTTGAGTACAAAAACTTGTTGTTGGAGGAATGATGGTGGTACCACGGACAAAATGATGTAGGAGAATATTTTGAAGGGTCGTCGACAATAGAACCACAAGTTGGATTGGTATTTGTTCCAATGAAGTAAAAACTTGTGGTGAAACAAAGAAAAATGTTAATTTCTTCTATTATATGCTTAAGATATAATATTTTTTTTCTCTTATTCGAATTTATGATTTTAATTTGGTGTCTTAAACTTAAAAAGGTTCACTTTAATTACTGGAAGTTTTATTAGTCAAAGTTAGTTTTTATTAAATTGTATATTAATGAGGTTAACTTTAACCGTGTTAAGCATTTATTACATTTTACAACATTTTACAGAAGTTACTAAATTACTAAATTATTTTTATTCTATTTTAAAAATAAATTTAAGATATAAGATTGTAATAAAAATAAACATGAAATGGTTTAGCATTAAACACATAATACATCAAGGAAAAAAAACACTATGTTACTATATCTTTTTATTTTATTGCTTATATTAAAATATTATGCGGTGAAAATTGAAAAAAAATATACATAACCCATTTCTTTTTTAAAACAAACTAAGTTGTCTCATAATTTTAAAAATGCAAAACATCTCTCTAGTAACATCAGTGTCATTGTTCCTTCGACTCAATCTTGTTTCTTTGTATTTTTATCCTTTCGTGAATCATGGCTAGAACTGGGATTGTGACAGAGTCCTTGTCAAAATCCACTGAACAATTTCAACATTTGTGAAAGTTGAAAATTCTTTCAGTTTGGGATTTCAACATTTGTGAAAGTTGAAAATTCTTTCAGTTTGGGACTTTGATTCTGACCATAGCCTCAACACTCTCTATGTTACTTCGTTTTGACTTCTCTAGGTTGAATTCAGGTTTTGGTGCTCGAATCATCTTGGGGCTTTCGTTGTTTCAAGCTTGGGTTACACTCAAGGCGATGGAAGTTAATTCGTTTTGGTTTTAGTAAATTTGTGTTGCATGTTGTATTTGGATCCATGAAATTACTTGAATTTTTGTGGTGTGTGATTTCTTAACCTTGGGTACCAAGATTAGGGTGAAAATCTGTTATTTTCGTTTGGGCAAGACAAAATCTCTCTCAAGTGACTATAGCCCATAATTCTACTTTACTCTTTGTTCAAGTTGTCACACATGCGACAACTTCTCGCCTAAGCGAAAAAAGGTGTCGCCCAAGCGACAGACTTGTCGTTCAGCCGAGAAAGCCACTGGAAATTCTTTTGTCTTTGATTGAGTTGTTGCTCAGACAACAACTCTATCGCTCAAGCGAGAGCCCCTGTTGCTCATACGAGAATGCTCCAGAGGCTCGTTCCAGTTTCTGTAATAGTGTCGCTTAGGCGACAAAATCTCGCCCAAACAACACCTTGGGCTCTTATATATTTATTTTTTTTCAATGTGATTGAATGTGATATTATGACCAATATGATGAATTAAGCTTATACGAGAACATGATGGATGAACTATGTATGATTGATGTTGATATACTAAGACTTGACTTGATATGTTTTTGTATAATATGTGATTGATTATGAGATAACATGTGGAAGATAAGGAAATTTCATGGAGAAAAATCTCTGGTTGTAATATAGTGTAGGTATTGTTCTATGGATTCAAGTAAGGTTACATTTTAACACTCTAATGATAATCTAGACTCATATAGAGTAGAATGGTTCTTGTGGTGAAAGTAGCATGAGGTCTTAGTCTAAGGTAAGATAATGACCTTAGATAATTATGGATTAATCTTGTGTGTGGTAGGGTGAAACTCATTGGTAATGGCTCTATAGAGTAATAGAGACTACCATAAGTGCAAGTTTTTAGTGAATCTAATTTCAATATATGTATCTGGATAATTGAGTTAGAGTGTCGATTATGCTTAGGTAATACATGTTGCTTGTGTTAATTGACATCATGAAGACATATGAAGACATATGTATATTTGAATGTTTGTAATAGTTAATCTTGTATACTTTTACATTTATTCATTCATATTAAATTATATTATGTAATGTTTTGTTTAATTGTATTTTTCAATTAAAATGGACGTCAAATTATTATTAAGTAAGTTATAAAATATTTTAATATAGGAAGTCAAAACTAAATTTTCACAATATTGATTTTATTCATAAATTAATATCTGGTAGTGAGATGAGTTACAGAGAGACAGTGAGGACCCAATTTTGGTAATAGGAGAATGTCTCCAAACACACTCCCTCTGCCTCTTTCGTAAGGATCAGCTCTCCCTATTTCATACCCAATCACCCATACTATACCTTTTTCTCTTTTCTTTTTTTTTATCCACTTGCTTTTTACTCAAGCTTAATTTACATTTTAGTTTTTGTTTTACTAATTCTTTTTAAAATATGATATGAAGTTATGGTAAATAATATTGAAGTTAAAATTTGGTTTCTTATTAACTTCTAAGACAAAGGTCACAATGTGAATTCATCAATCTTGTTGAAATGGATTGCTGCTATAAGATTCACGGATTAATAAATTTAGTCATTTTTTTTTATGATTTGTAATTTAAAGGTTTAGTGTTTATAACTTGATAATCACAAGAAAATTTTAAATTAATGGTTGACTATTTATTAAAGAATTAAAGAAAAAAAATATATTAAACTCTAAGACACGAAATATTTATATTTTTACTTTTAAATATATGATATCATTAGAAATTCAAAGGTGAATCTAAATACCATATTAGGTAGGAATAAGAGAGTAAACAATATATAAGGATTAAAACTATTGAATCTATTGTTTTAAGATTTTAGGTTGCAAGTGATGTTTGATAAAATTTAAAAGAAATTAGATCAAGTGAAATGTTACTAAGTAATCTAATTGTTTTGGGTGTAGGAATCAAGCATCTATCTGAAACACTTGATTTGTCTTTGATCAACTTTCCTTCTTCTCCTTACAACTTCTTATGTTCGATCTTCTTTCTTTTTCTCTCGTTCGGTTGTCCAGACGATTGGGGTACCTGTCAATTAGGTTCCGATGTTTAAGTCAGTTCAAGTTCGTTCGGGTGAAAACAATTAATGTTGTAATAAATGCGAGGTAAAAGTCTTTATCAACTTACCTTAGGCTCCTATTTATAGTTTTTGATATGAGCCTATGATTAGAGTTTTCTTAATTACGACTCAATTACTTTTTTAAACTTGATTACTGACTTGTTTTACTTTAACTTTAGATATTATATGGATGTTTTCTTTTTGGCCGCCCGACTGACGTCGTTGAGCGTCCACACTTCGACCGACCGTGTACTTATTGACACTCACATTAAGAAGGGTGTCAATGTGATTTTCAATTGCTCATCACCAGATCGACCGGCCATTGCAGACGGCCTTTGGCCGCTTGTCCTCGGGGCTGCTCGGTTGTGGGCTCCCTAAAATCACTTCGGAAAAATTGTCACATCAACAAAGTTCACAACTTTAGACCCCAACCGTTGGATAGTCTGTCTGTAGCGGGTGACATTCGGCCACTTATCCTTGGGCTGCCCAGCTGGGAGTGTTGATAAAGAGATGCTATTAAAATAAGAACCGAACAAATATAACACTAAATTCAATGAGTACAATTTTAAGTTGGTGTCGAATTGTGATAATCCTTATGTAATTATTACTTCCTTACAAAATAAAACATATAACATCATAACCAAAAGTTCATGTCAAAATTACGAAATGTTGTGAAGATCAAATTTTTATTTATTATTATATATATATATATATAATATTACTTTCTATATTATACTAAAAAAATTAAAATATAATTTTACAATAACATATAACATAATTAAAATATTCACATATACATATATTTATATATTTTACGGTACTGTATGCATATTAAATTTACATCATTTGGTACATATTATATTTTCTACACTAGAAAGAGAAAGAAATATTATTTATTTACAGTTTTTCCCTGATATACTGATCTTCAAGCATGTGGAGGAAAAAGATTATGGATAGAATTCACTTGGACGATTTGGGATAAATAGAAAGTGACTCCAATATGTCATTTAAGGATAACCAGTGCATTTGAAGAAGCATTTAAGAAGGTGATAGTAGAATTTCTAGTTCCTTGGAAGGTTACCAAATTGTTTACCGCATTAGTTTGTCATGCATTTCCTGGAATACTACTACTATATCAGCAAGGAATGGGTCGGGCATGTTAGAGACATTAATCTACGATAAGATTATAATATAAATTTTTTTATACATAACCATAAAATATGGAAGTGAGACAAATGTCACAAGAAAATATAACATGTCTTAATAAAATAAAATGAAAACTCATTTAAATCCATAAAACTTGGATCTCTATTTCATTAATAAAGATTTTGATTAATTTTGTAATAACTAGTCAGGATAACCTGAGTCTCAACATGGCCAATAAAGTAACTAAAAAACGTCTCCTCTTGAGTACTAACTACTCGTTTAAATCTCCAAGGTCATACCTCCAACTACAAAAATCAAATTTTTATTTATCATAAGTTTTAATTTGATATTAAGTCATATAATTGTGTAAATAAATAAGATCAGTGCATAACTAAAAATAAATATAATAAATAAAGATGACAAATACGTGATTGGAGATCAATATAAATAAATAAAAGAGGGTAAATATAAATTGAATAAATATGATCAGTGCATAATTGAAGATGAATATAAATAAATAAATAAGAACGGGAACTAAATACAATTTAGAATGAGGTTAGAGGCACCTCACTTCAAGTAAATATAAAAATAAAAATAATTATAAAGAAAAAAAAGTAAAAAGGTAAAATAATAAATGTCTCCTCCTTTTATCTTATTTATTGTGAAAGATATCTCAAGATTGTATTGAGACTTTGATAATATTTTTTTTTTTCCTGCACTCACACCACCTATTTTTTATACTAGATGAACTTGATGAATAATTTCAAAGCTATAAACTCTCTCTGTTTTTGGTTTTTACCTCCCCTTGCATTCCTTCACCCTTCAAATATTTATACTACTCAAATAATGATTAGTGTTAATTTTATTTTAACCAAATTCTTTCCAACTCTGTGTCAATACATTGCTAACTAAACATTCGTACCTAGTTTAGATAGACGTGCATTTATTGCCATTCTTTTAATGTTTATGTGCTTTTATTACATGTGTTTGCATATATATATATATATATATATATATATATATATATATATATATCGTAATTAGATTTTTTTTACTTATGGATAATATTTGAATATGTAACTTTGTTTATAACTCAATCATTCACCACACACATTTGTTTTATTTATGTTTCTTCTATTATTATAATAAAAATATTCTTTCTCGTTAATATATATAAATTCTAAAATATTTAATATATTTCTTATAAAATATTCAATTATTTATATATTTTAGATATTTATAATAGATATATTATTATTTTTAATAATATGTATTATATATATATATATATATTATAGATACATATTAAAATACTTATAAATAAAGTAATATATTATTTATTGATAATATAATTTATGATGTTACAAATGTCACCTATCTTAAAATCTATTGCAATTAATATAAAAAAAATTTAGAAAATTCCTTAAAGTCTCATCTTTCCTTTACTATTTTTAATTTTTTAATAAAGGTGAATATCACTATTAATTTGTAAAAGATACATTTTTCATTTATTAAATCTTTCTTTTTTCTTTTGGCTAAGCATTATTCTCTTATAGGTTTTTCATTTTCATATAAATTTTAAATCCTCATACTACAACATAGCATCTCACGTTAATAAAAATTCATCGCATCTCATCAATCATACATATTGGTATCTCAATTTAAATGGTAATTAGAATTAGTTATTCCTTTCATTAATATAATGTCAACACATAATATATTAATCAAATATAACAAAATAGTGAAAGAGAAACTAATTTTAGCCTTTAAAAACATTTGAAAACTTATTCTTGTAGAGTTCATAAATATTTTTTCATTTAGTTAGCATTTGACTAGCTTAGTGAATTCAGCACCTGTTGAAATTCTCTCAGTTAAAATTCTACTTGCTCAGCTAAAAGTCTCAATACAACAAATTAATTTCATATCGTCCAATGAAAATTTTGCTCACCAACAAATGATTACTCGAGTATTTTTTTAAAAAGTTTTGTTGAGCGAGAATATAGCTCACACAACGACTCCAATCACTTAGGAAGGCTTGCCTAGCAACATTTTACTTGCTTGACACTCCAATCCCATGGGATCCTTTTTCACAAGGCTTGCCTAACAAGTATTTGCTCATCTAACAAGTAGAATCACTTGAAATCTTTGTATTTTAAAGTTTTCACTTTCTTCTAACGACTAGTTGGCTTGCCCAACTACTTTACATAATTTCAAAAGTTTCACAAATATACCAAATACTCAATTTGGTTCTATTTGAGTTTTTGTACTCATTTTCCATGTCAAAATTATTGCATTCAGTTCAAATTTGACCTCAGATAGAATTATCTTAAAGGATAAATGTTCACACAATTACAAAAATATAACATGTGATATATTCAAGAGAAAACTCAATCAACATGAATATTCAATACCACTCCTACTTTACAATCCATTAAAATATATGACCAACTCAGTTAGTTCACAACATTAGAAGAAAAATAAGCTAGATTTCCTTACTTGAAATATGTATCCTCAAAACAAATCTCCAAGGAAATCCAAGTAGTAAGGTTACTCAAAATTTAGAGAACTGGAGTAAGGTATTCAAACATAACATAAGTTTAGTATATGATAAGCACAAGTTGAGTTTTTCAACTAAAGCAACTAAGATTGATAACAAAATCATAAAGAAAATAAGATAAGAATGAGTTTATAGAGCAATTATTACTTTGTTTAAGAAGTTAATAGGATAGATGTGTTTCTCAACTCCTCAACTCCTGAGGTGAAATCATATTTTGAGAAAAATGGAAATTGGAGGTGAAAATTTAGAGAGAATGAAAAGAAGAGAAAAAAATGAAAGAGATGAATATAAGAATCTCGTGTGTGTGTGTGTCTTGTGTGAGGGCTACATAATCCATGATTACACTTACAAATCATACATATTTTACATTATCAATAGCTCGTTTAAAAGTGTCATCCTTTCCACCGAAAATAGTTTATTTACAATTCAAAAATACTTTTATAAACATTTTTTTAAGTCACAAAACCATTTTTAACTCCAATAAGTCTCCCAAACTGAATTAAAGTTTTCATAAGTAATAATTTAAATTCCCTTAAAATCACCAAACATCAAGTTCAATTTATATTAAGAAAAGTAAAATCATTTAATAAACAATTAAAACTTAGGAATCAAGAAAGAAACCAACCACCGAATTTACTAATAAACTAGCACCGACTAAAATCAAGAACCGTGAGTCACTTTATATGCCATTTTCTAGCATGTTATACTCAACATTTCCCATTTTTTAAATCTTCCAAAAGGTCAAAATCAATTTCAGAAGGGATCAAATTTTGAAGAAACAAATCTATTATGAATTATCAGCGACTCCAGACTAAAAGGGTTAAATATGTTTTTAATCTCTCAAATTTTTACTAAAATTTAGAATTGATCATTCTTCGAAAATTTTGATCAATTTAGTCTTTTATTTTTAGAAATGTGTGAATTTAGTCATTTTAACAAAATTTTATTAACTTCATCTGACATTTCATGTGCCTTTTATAATAGTACTTGAATTGTTTACATTGTTTGACTCATTTTAGCTTCAATGCTAACTTATATATTATCATAAAATGCATTTGAAATTTCAAATAAATTTAACAAAATTTGATTAAAATGACTAAATCCACTTATTTCTAAAGATGAAGGACTAAATTAGTCAAAATTTTTGATGAGAGACTAATTCTAAATTTTACTGAAATTTAAAAAACAAAAACATATTTAACCGAATCTAAAATATGCTTTCATGTTCTTCGAAACTCAACAATTTCAACTACCATAAAATTTTACACACTTTTATTTACTATTATTTTTTGGAACGGTACAATGAAAATTACTTCAAATTTGGGCAAGCGTAACTATAATAATTTCTTGGCACTCTCCAAATCCTAACCAAACAAGATTTATAAACAAAGTCCAAAAGAACTAACATTGGTGCAAAGGGATGAAAATTTAGTGTAACATTTTGATATTGGTTAAACACAAACAAAACCTCAGACCCCCAAAAGTTCATAGCTCTCTCTTTTTATAATTTTATTTTCACCCATTGTTGTAAGATTGTTGAATAGGTCAAGTTCATCTTCTTTTGTCCCTTGGAGCATAATTTTGTGAAAGAGATTTGTTGGTGAAAGCAACGTTAGGGTTAATTGGCTAACGTGTATCATATCTCATTTGGATATTATATGTTCAATCATGCGTGATAAATAATTCTTGAAAATTACATGATTAAATATATTTTTTCCTCTAAATTATTTTAAAAATTTATATTCATCTTTAAATTAAATTATAAACTATTTTATTAAATTATAAACTATTTTATTTTTGTATTGTATGAAAGTTATATAAAACATTATTTTCAACAAATGATATATAAATGTTATATCATATTTCAGAATGAAACTGTATTTGTCACGTGAGAAACACTCTACATGTTTTTTGTTAGGAAGAACATTTACATAATTTTTATAAAGTGCAAAGACAAAATCTATACTAAAGGGATTCCATATTTTGTGTACACATTTTGTTTCCAATTTTATCTTTTAAGAATTTTTTTAAAATTAAAATAATTATTTTACTCTTTAAATGATTTATTTTTATCTTTAAATTTAACTATCAAATTTTCAATTTGACTGTTTTTTCTAAAATTTAATTATTTTTTAAAACTAAAATAACTATTATAAAAAGTGTATCTAAAAATATTTAAATTTACCTTTTTAATTATAATAGTATAATTTTATTATAAAAAAAAAAGTAAAAATGTCCGTAATACATGTGTTTTCATTAGTAATTTATAATTTAGTTTCAAATTGAAACAATATGTTGACATATAAAGAGAAATCACTCGATGTTCCCATTTTGTTAGATGTAAGGATGATTTGAGATCCACTTCGAGTTATATCTATATGTTGGTTGGTGGTGCAGTTTCTTGGAGCAATGTCAAGCAAAGTCTTATTGCTTCATTCATCATGATTACAAAATTTATACCATGTTATGAGATATTTAGTCACCGGATTTGATTGAGGAACTTTGACATTGTGCTGCAAAACGTTAAAGAAATTTAAAGACCACATAAGTTATATTATGACAACAAATTATATCCCAACAATAATAAGGTACTGATCAAGTCAAAACACATTGACTCTAAGTTCTCAATTGACAAGAAAAGAGTACAAAGTAGACAAATTTTCATAGAATATATAGAGATACATTCCATGATAACAAAATTCTCTTATGAGAATTTTTCACCCAAAATCTTTCATGAACACATTATTTGAATAGGTGTTTTACAATCCGAGAAATATTTAACTCATTAAGAATTAATTATTTATATAATTTTTGTTGTATAATAATTTAAAGACGAAAAACATATTTAACCTAAAATTAGATATAAATTCTTAGTGCATTTCATGATTTGGGTGGTTAAAAAAACATGAAATAGTGTGAATATTTGGAGAGATTAGAGTTTTGAATGCACATAAAATATTAGATTGATGGAGTAATGGAATGCATATTATGCCCGACCAAGTGAACAAACTGTTTGGATTAGATGTGATGAATATAATTTGAGGTTGAAATATTCAATAGAATCAAGGACTGTTATATAATAAGAAATGGTAGCTACCTTTTGTAAAGGGAAAAAGAAGGCACCGAATAGTTGGTATTTTATTTGATCGATCAAGATTTGGCATCTCTTTTTTTCAATATTGGGTGTGATTTTGGGTATCTTTTTTATTTGCTTGTACTATCGCAATATCATAGGAACTTTGGATCTCACTTTACCAAACAGGTAATAAAAGCACAAAGCATTTTCCCTCCAACGTCAACCAGAATAACAAAACAAAGTGGAATTCAAGGATATGCTATAATATTATAGGAATATCAATGTTTCTTAGGGTTTCAAAATCCAATGTTCAATAAACTTCTCATTATCATGCCCTCCAATTTCTTCAAACTTTAAATAAACCACAATTTTTTTTTTTGTTAAGGAAAAGAATTGAACCCTTTTTCTGTTTTCGGTAAAAGGTGAACTTTGACGAAAAAAATGACATTTAAAAATACAAAAGCTTCATATGTTTAGAAATTAGGATCAATTATTTATTTAATATTTATACTTGTAAATGTTTGATCTTTTTGACCCCTATACTTCAGAAGTGTACGGATGTTATTTTAATTCCTATAGATATTATTTTAATTACATTTAGTATGGATGTATGTAAATTTTTTAATACCTTTTAATTTTATTCCGAATTATAAAGAATTAAAGAAACTAAAATTTAAAAATAATAGTAAGAAGTTTAGAAGTATTAGTTTTTAAATGTAGCGATTATAATGTAAAGTTTATTTAAATATAGATATCAAATAAGTGATTTTATCTAAAGACTGTTTAGATTAGGAAAGACATCCATGTAACAATAAACAACATGAAAAAAAGTATAATGTATATGGTTTGGTTTGGATCAAAATTTTCTGTAATTTTCAATCCAAACACATTAAACTTAAGTAGGTTGTATTTTTATTTTTGCTTTATTTAACAATTCATACTAGTACGAAAATGTTATACTATATTACCCAAACTACATTGATATTGATGTAAGCATTGTTAAAAAATATAATAACATTTTATCAAATAACAAACCACATAATATATTAGTTGAACTAGATGTTTTATCTCGGAAACTAATAAATATTAACAAAATGCAGTTTTAAAAAAGTTGAACTAGATTTCTGCACCTCCATAAATACAAAACTTTTACTTTGCCCTTAAAAAAGTGAATTATATATTATATAATTTCGAAGTCGTTTTTAGCATACAAAAAATTTGGATTAAACAATCTAGAATTTTTTTTTTCGAATTGTGTAGTCTGGATGTTTTTTAACTTTCAAACTATACAACCTGAAATTTTTATTTTTATTTTTTGCATGAAGAAAGCTTCCGGATTTTAGAAATAATTTTTTGCATGAAAAAGAGCTTCTAAATTACATAATTTAAAAGCCATTTTTTCATAAGGAAAACTTTTGCGTTGTCTAATTCAAAAGTTTTCTTCATAAAAAAAAAAAACACTTTTGAACGAGTGAAAGGGGCTCACGGCGAGTGACAGCAGCAAGCATTTTGGTATTTTTAACCAATCCATGGGCACCTGAAAAGGGTGGGGTGCAGAAAGAAATTACCCTATTGATCCTAAGATCCAAATCCAATGCGATTTAAATTCTAAGGTTTGTTCAGAAGAGAGAAAATACACAAGAGAAGGAGAAACTCAAGTGAGAACAGAAAAGAAAGTAAAAAAAAGAAGAAGACAAGTTTGAGTTTGTTTAATTTTAATAATATAATTAAATAATCATATTATTATTATTGATTATTTTTATGTTATTATTATTAGTACTACTATTATTATGATTATTTTATAGTCATTTGAAATTTTATAAGTTACTTTCAAATTGCACAATCTTAAAACTACTCTTCAAAATAAATACTTTTGATTTTACAATCTAAACAATTTTTAAACAATTTTTGGTGGATGTGATCCATATGTCTATAATTTTGTTTTTTACACACCTCATCGGATGCAAGAAGAAACATAGGGTGCAAAAAGAAATCAGCCCATTTTTAATTGTCTTGCCTTTTATGTGTTAGTGACTTCAGAATTTAGAAACTAAAAAAAAAAATAGTTAACGTAAAGGATATTTGATGAAGTTTTAAGCCACTTTAATTTGCAGATTTGATTTGTGTTTATCACTTGAGGACATTCATGCTATTATATAGTTTACTTTGACTAATGAAAAGATGTTATTAATTCATAGATAAATATTTATCAGGCAACGATTATTTTTCACTTCAAAAATAAAATTAAAACTTGAGATATTTTTTAATATTTACAATTTATTTCATATTTGCTTTTAAGAACCATTTTTTTTCCATATTATATGGTATTTTAAAACTAAAATAAAATATAACAAGAACAATCTAAAATGGTTTGAAATCCAAAAAAAAATTATATGATTAATTCATGTTAACTATTTTATCTGACATCAACAATAATTAGTATTGAAGCAGAGAAAAATTAAATTAAACAATAATTCAGAAAGTAAATAGTTGAGAATTTTATAAGTTAAAAATAGACATTTAGTTATTCTACATTTATGTCTTCATTATGTAAGAGATTAATTTTGTCTATATGTTATTATGACTATTATATATGGGTTTTTACATATAGTGAAATTCGCTAGAAGAAAGTTTAATTTCATATTTTATTATCAAATGTTAATATTTTTTAAAATGATAAAATCCACGAAACTAAAAGAACAATAATAAAATTTGAAAAATTGAAAGTTGAATAATGAATATTGTAAACTTGGAAAGTTGAGTGATAAAATATAATTTAAAGTGTAATGTATGGATTGAAGATAATCTGATATTAATTATATGATTGCACCTTCACAATAGGAAAATGTAAAATATGTATAATTTTAAATTTTGTGTAATAAAATTCATGAAATTAAAACTTTAGGATAAAATTTACTAAATATATAAATGCTCAGTGAATATCAAACTAAACCAATTAATTATTTTTTCAAAAATTATATTTCACATTTGGTTTCTTATATATGAAAAATGTATAACTTTTTTTATTAGTATAAAAAAAACTACTAAGGTTTTACTTTTGTTTGGTTATAGCACAGTTAGTGCATTTTAAAAAACGCGAGTGGGCCGTGGTAGACCTGGTGAGTCTTGGGCTGGGCTACGGCACACCACATAATAGATTGCGGTGGTCGGAGAAATGAACGGGATGGAGTGCGCGGGGAAAGGGAGCGGAGCACGGTGCGGCGGTGCCGCCACGCGTCTCTGCGCTCGCTGTGAAGCCGTCGCTTATTGCTCTCTCTCTCACCAGGTTTGCATCAACTTCTTTTTCTTATGTGCGCCATTAGGTTGTAAATTGCGCTGTAAATTCTTACATAGCTTCACTGCTTTCGCATTTGATCGCTTAGATTGCACACTGGAGTCGTCACAAACACGAGTGTGATAGGTTGCAACAGCAGATGAAGAGTGTTGAAGTCCTCAACGATTTTCCCTTCACTTTCTCTCGCGAAGCCACGTTTCAGGTTACCTCTCATCTTCTTCCTTCTTAATACCGCGTTTCGGAACAGTAGGATTTCTGATTTATTTTTAAATTTTTGTTTTTTAAGCGATTTTTTTGTAGTTTTAACAGGTTTGTGTGAAGCAAGAAGGTAGGTGTTCATTTTTGAGCAACAGAGGTCTTCATGAAGTGGGAATGTGGATGCATGAATGCGGTTGTGGGGCGTCATCTGCTTCATTTGATCGTTTAAGGTTTCCTCTTGTTTCTTTCATATTCTGAAGCTTCTGTTAATTAAATTTCAATTTATATCGATGATGAGTTCCTTTTGGAGTTGAAGAATGTTCCAACTTATGATTATAATTTAGTTACAACCTTTTCACTTCAGGTTTTGAATTTTACATTTTGCAGGTTAAATAATGGTTGGGATCTCCCAAGTGTTTTATGTCCATGTGGTGAGTTTGTTTGTCTAGCTTCATCTTCTTCAACTTCCCTTTCCTCTATTTTAATTAGATTTAGATTTAGAATTAAATGCAATGTATAACTGGTCAGGGCCAAACTCTCTGGTATTAGAGCAATTGCATAGTTGGAGAGACTACTATAAGTGGAGAAGCATCCCACTAGACTCGCCTGTTGCTTTGCTTCTTCATTGGGTACGGTTGTGTAAATGTTTGTCACAATTAGCTCAAGGAAATTCTATACTTTTATTCTTCTTTCAATTTTTTGACTGGGAATCTGTTATCTTATTTTGTTTGTAAGCGGCAGTAATGATGTGTGCAGTTTGTTTTGGCTCTTAATTTGTTTGCAGTCAAAATACAAGGGGTGGGAGGCTTAGTCCCTCCCGCTACCTTCTCAGACTTCACCTACCACAATATAACGTCTGCTTTCACCTGTAAAATCTGTAGGGGAATGGATCTTTGTGCCATTGGTTACTCTGATAGAAGAGAATGGGATACTAAATTTACTGCCTCCAATACTATAAGAATAGACTTGTTATTTACTCATTACATTTTTTTTTAATTATATGCTTTTTACAGAATTAAAGGATTGCCTCTTTTTCAGCCGCTTACATTATATCATGCTGCTCGTCTTGTTGGAATTACAGCCTTGAATCCTGAAATCGATGAAAAGTTGTACATACATTACCTTGGTATATCATCACCCATAAATTTTCCCTAAACATTTTAATTTCAAATTTGGAGTATTTTTCATTAGTTATCTTTTATGCTATAGGTTAGGAATGAGACCGGAATTGTGTGATATTTCTCTAAAACACTATGACCATTATATACATATTTAGTATATGAATGTATCTAATGGCCAAGGGATATTTATATTCAGTTATAATTTTAAAAAAGATACTGTAAGAAAAAGAATGCTACATAGAAGGACCCTGTTCCAAAGTAATGGTGCTTGTTTACCCTCATAGAAGCTCCTCAAAGTAAAATATGCAACCATGGAGTTTATTGCTCATTTGTAGCTTTTACATTTCTTTATTTTATTTCCAAAAACAAAAAAACAAAAAAGGTTTGCTTTGCTATAAGAAAATTTCTCAAACTAGAAAAACTTGGGTTGGCTGGGGGCTTTACGTTGAGAATCGCTGAAATGATCGCACTTTAACCTGATATTAACTTGATAAATACCCTTAAATGCATGATTAAGTTAGAATCATCTTACTTTTTTGCCATATAGAATGTGTAGGTACAACACTGATATTTTATTGCTGACTTGGGTTAAATGCCCTCAGATTAGCTACTATAGATTTTCCAAGCTGTCATGTTTTCACTTGCATGGGAAATAACCTAGTGTTGTTTGATGAGTTATGACCATATATGCTACTTCTCCTTTATTATATACATAATGTGTATACGTTCTATATTTCTACTAAAGATGTAAAAGTAAAAGTAAGGATTCATTGATCAACTAACCAAAAACTTGGGCTTTTATAAGCGTTTTTTCTTGTTTTTGTTTACAAGTAATGCAGTTTTCAGGTTTCTTTGTGCTGTTAAAAGTTTGTGTAAACTTCCTCACACTACTCAAGATTAGTTATGAAACTGTTATTTACTCATCGTTATCAATTTTATCTTTTATTGATCATGAATAAAATGTTCCTTTTTGAAAAATACAAATGTTTTGTTTAAAAAGGCTTGGTTATTTATTTTCTTAGTATTGATTTCTCGACGCATAACTTTGGCTTCATTATTATATACGGAAGGACCTGAGAAAGAGCTGCTACAACTTGCTGTGTTTGGAGAATTACTGGCACTCTTCCCTGGTGTACATATTCATATAGAACTTGTTGGACCTGCAATTCCTCCTCAGAGGTCTGATCCATTCTCTTAAGTCATTGGATTATCATATGATATTTAATCCTATTTGATCTAAATATCTGTCCTCGTTGCTTCCCAATGACCAGGGATGGTGAGAAAATTCACATTTCCAAGTATGCTTGTTGCAATGAAGATGAGTGTGAGTGCAAAATAGCAATTGAAAATACATTTCCTGGAACGAAGTTTGGTTCAGCAGTGACATTGCAGCTTTGGCGAGGATTCTATCATGACCGGTGTAGAGATATTGTTAAGGTATGTTGCAACATTTGAAAGGGATCTAGTATGTTAAGTCATTTAATGTAATCTTGCTTGATTTAATTTTTTCTGCGGAATCCCCTATGTACATTTTACTTTAAGTAATGCTTCACTTACAGGATTCCTTCCCTCACCTAATAATTGCTCCAAATGGTGGCATTGCTGCTTATTCCAGTTGGTTACCGAGTATTGTATGTCTCCCACCTTGTGCTTATCCCAGACTTAGACGTTAGTTTAATTTTTGTACCACCTTGAAAAGGTAGTGAACAGTATTAGACCTTTGCAGCATGTTTTTCGTCATTTTCTTTGTTTCTTGCAAAAATTTCAGGAGTTAATTGAAAAGATTGGCGTCCCAGCTGTTTTTACTGATTATTGCGAGGAAGCATGTCATCTTGCAGCAAGTTGTATTAAGACTGTGTCTGACCGTCCTCTTAAGTTGCCAGTAAGCTTTTTATTCATACTTTGCTGACTTGGAATATAATTGTTTTGAAGTTAAATTAAGCATTTACTAGTTGACATTCATTTAGGTATCTGTTCTTATTGATGTACCGATTGGTTTTTGTTGTTACTGTGTTTCTAAGGTTTTAGTTCCTATCCACTTAGCAGGGACCAATGTGTATTAATAAAGGCCTATAGATCAAAACTGAAGCTTGTTTCATACAAAGATAGATTCCTAAATGAGTGTTATCAATAGGGACAAGTGGTTATTTTAACCTTGTTTATCATTGGCATAATCTCTTAATAATTCATTGCACTATTATGTAGGTTCAGTTAAATCCTTTCAGGCAGCCCATAGCCGTGGAAGACAGCGTGCTGTTGCTTCCCTGTTACTCGAATTGCTTTCTTTTTGGGATGTAAAGAGTTACTCAGAATATCTTGATTCTTGAGCCAACGATATTGGCCGGAACAACAAACCTAATTGCATCAAAAAGAAAATAATTGCTTTATCTAATGGGAATGGAAGGAATGGTAGGTAATAATTAGAAGCTTTGCAAACATGTATCCCTGAACCAACTTAAACCCTTGTGCTGGGTCATTTGCAACACGTGCTACAGCCACTTCAATTATTCTAAAATCTTTGCGCTGCATGATATACTTCTGGGTTTGTGACAAGGTCTTAGCTAGATGGTAGATTTGATTTGAAGTATCTTTAGATCTTTCTTCTGATGATGTCCCCCTGTATACATACTGAACCACAGAATTCTCAGTCAAATTATAATAGTTGATGTAATCGTCAAAATGTTGAGTATTTAACTTTTTGAGAAATGTTCTTACTGCGTCTCTTTCAACCCTTTCTCAATTTATTTTTACACTGTATGAAATTTTATGAGGTCTTCACCTGGAAAAGGCATGCAGCGATTGAAATGAGATTATTTCCTTATATCAGTGAATTCAGATGTGATTATGCAGTCCTTCTGGCATGATAAGGCATCAAATTATTTGGAAGATTAGGCTAATTTTTAAGTCTATCTCAACAATTTTAGTTCTGTGAATTGTTCATTTGCCATAAAGCTTGGAAATAACTTCACACTAGAAAATCAACATAATAAGCTTAAAAGAAATTATACCAAAAGGCTTGCTTAAAACAAAACATTTCCATAAAATTAGTAACTTACTGATTTCACAAAATAAAACAGGGTCCTTTTTCACAATTCCAAAACATGTGCAATCGTATGCAATGTGCAAACACAATATACTTCTCTTACATATGAAAACACTTACCATGTCTTTGGATGAGACAATTTAAAAGAGTAATTTATTTATTTAGAGAATTTGAATTTTTTTAAAGTAAAATAATTTGTTTGGATGAAAAAATTAAAAATGAAATTGAAATTGAGAAATTTTAAGAATGTATTTCAATTTTCAAATAACTGAATAATAGAATTTTGAAATTCATTCAGAAAAGAAAGAAATTGAAATTACATAAGTTGGAAAATTTCTAATTGGTTAGGATAAAACATGGTCGAGGTTGGCTTGATCGATAATGAACCGGGATTGACTTTCTCGAATTTAGTTAAATTTCGGTTGATGATGACTTAGTCAAAATTCGGTTTAGACTGATTTGACCGAATTTGGACAAATTTTGGTTGAAATCGATTTAGTCAAGTTCAGTCAAATCTTTATTTAGGATCAACTTGACCAAATTTGGTAGAAACTGAGTCGATCAAAATTTGACCGGAATCATTATTAATGTTTTTACTTTTTATTCACTTTTACTTAATATAGCTTAGACCGACAATTATATTAATAAAATAATATTTTTAATATTGGTGTAACCCACTCAATATTTAATATTATTAATTTTATTTATGATTTAATTTGCATCATTTTAAAGTGGGTTTCACTCACTCTATATCATTATTAATGTTGTTATTTTTTAATTTTCTTTTACTTTGGTTAATCAGAATGCTTATATTAATAAAAAATTATGTTTTAATATCGACTTAACTTACATAATATTTAATATCATTGTTTTTGATTTATCGATCAATTTGTGTGAAATTTAGTTTTTCATTAATATTTTTATTATTTATTTATTTCTTTCTATTTAGCGTAAATGATTGACACTTATATTAATAAAAAATTATTTTGTATTAGTTCAGTCCACACATTATTTTAATTATTTTAATTTGTAAGAGTTGGGTTTTTCTTTACAATATTTTAATGAGTCTTGTTGTGGTTTTAGTCTTTCTTGACGTTCAACAACAACTACATAAACATAATATTCTCTCTAAATTATAAGATAAAGCAGCATGGGATCGCTACTTTCTCTAATCTCTTAACATAATATTATTCCCAAAAAGATTCTAAATCCACAATGAATCTAGAAGCACCACATAACCAAATCCAAGGGACAAGGTGGTAGTTACAAGCACTCCCCAACTTCCACCATAACCAGACATGGCATCACTATACTGTTGAAGAATGTTGTTCTTGTCGGAATTCGACATTTGTATCTTTCGTTGTTGTGATGGCAAAATATAAGGGTACATAACAGACTCCTCCATGAAAGAGTGGTCAAGTCCAAGTAAATGCCCTATCTCGTGCATCGCCACACTCTCCAAGTCCAAAACCCCCTCCTTCCACGATACGCTGTCGTTTTCACTCGGCACCGCCCAGTAATAGGAACCGTCAAGACGTATCTCCCCTATACTCACATTAGAACCTGCTTCCAACCTTACAGAGCTTATCCCATACAACTGCTCCGGAACACCTTCTGCGAAACTGTAGAACCCTACTTTGATGTCGGCGTTTTCGTAGGTTGTCTCCGTCGGATTCAAAACCTCTATGGCCTTCGCCCAGCGAGTGAAGGAATCTCTGAACACTTTTCTCATGCTTTCTGGGATTTCACTCTCCGGGAGAAAACCGTAGGTGAGGTTTCGCTTGGCGAACCATTGGTTCCTGTAGTTGGGCAACGCCTCGTTGTCGATGAAGCCGTGGGGGAAATTCTTGTCGGGGACACCGCAACGTGGTAGTAGGATTTGGTTGAGGGTCTGGTTGTTCAGGTTGCCGGTAACTTGTAGGTTGAAACGTTGCTGGAAGTTTTGGATGGCCAAGATTGTTCCCCGGTCCAAAAAATCGCTGAATGGGGCAAAGGATTGAAGATAGCCAAATTCGACAAAGTAGTTTTTGATGAGAGATAGACCTTCGATTTTCTTCTGTGGTGCATATGGCTGTGGGGGCCATATTTCCCTCTTCCATTGATTCTCAAACGTCTTGCCTCTTGTGTTCTTCTTTGCTTTGGCCGTGGAAGAATAAGGGACACGGAAGTTAGCGGAAAGGGATTGGTGGAGAAGAAGGAAGAACAATAATATAAATGCAAAATGGTACGATTTCATTGTTAAATGCTCTTTCTTGCTCCCTAACCCTAAGTTCCTATTAAGTCTACTTTGAAGATTTGAGCAATCATATATAGAGAAAGATGAGGATATGGGGTGATTAAAAATTATCACACATTAAGAATGTGTGTGTCTTCTTCTCTGGTAATGTGTAATGTGTGTTTGAATTTGAAATTTAGAATCTGGGATCCATGTTTCATATATAAAATTGAAATGATTGAAAGTAGCTTTAATCATAACAAGGATCATGTATTTGGATTTGATTGGGGTTGATCGGGGTCTCTCTACATTATTATTTGTACAATTTTTGTGTATTATTTCAGCTTGTCCGTTTATTGGCCTTCAATCTGTAGTGCAACTGCATGTGAGTACTGCGCATGATTCCAACTATCTTTCTGGTGATAGTACTTTGAAAGTGAAATTTCAACTAAATAAGCTATACACAAGCATTGTACTTTTAACATAATTTACATCATTGACGGAAGAAACTGGTGCTATGGTTTGTTTTTCTTTCATGATCATCTCCTACCCATTCTCCTGCCAAAACCAAATACTTGTCTTTCTTAATGTCTGGGAAACATAATAATTACTGTTTTGAATTAACATATCTACTTTTTATGTTCAAGTATTCATTGTGATACCAATTCTCCTGCCAAAACCATGTAGGACATATTTTTCTTACCAACAAAAAAATCAATTAATAATAGAACTATTAAAGTATAATACAAATTCTAGAACAATCTAGAAAAATCTAAGATAGAGTTATTGAAATGTAATGAAACTTCTAGAGTATTGGAGAAAAGCTTAGGATAGGAAGAAAAATCAAGAACATTCTACTATGTAGAAAAATCTAGAACTATTTGCTCAAGTTCTAGCTAGAAGTTTCTAGAATAATCTATGGGTCTATAAATACCCCATGTATCCTACCATTTGCAACATGAAGAACAACTAACACAACATCCAATACAACTACTCTCAACTACAAGATACACTTCTCCAACTACTACTTTCACACTCTACTATCTACACATTTTCTCTATCCCTTCAACTATCTCCTACACAACCTCAAAATACTAACAGTGGTACCAGAGAGCTACTTTCGGTCATCTACTGGGCATAGATAAACTTTTCAACTACTTCAAAAAAAAATTAGAACTCCATTCTATACTACTTCCAAAATATTCTCTCAACCTATGGCCACTACCAATCAAACATCATCAATTCCAGTACCTATTTTCACAGGAGAAAATTATGATTTTTGGAGTGTCAAAATGAAGACATTCTTTCGCTCCCAAGACTTATAGGACATTATAGAAGAGGGATTCACTATTCTAGAAGACACTTCCACTCTTACTGCAGCTCAGAAGAAGGAGTTGAAGGAAAACAAACAGAAGGATTCAAGGGCTTTATTTGCTCTTCAACAAGCAGTTGATGACACAATCTTTCCGAGAATAATAGGTGCCACAAGTGCAAAGCAAGCTTGGAACACAATACAAGAAGAGTTTCAATCCACTCTTACTGCAGCTCAGAAGAAGGAGTTGAAGGAAAACAAACAGAAGGATTCAAGGGCTTTATTTACTCTTCAACAAGCAGTTGATGACACAATCTTTCCGAGAATAATAGGTGCCACAAGTGCAAAGCAAGCTTGGAACACAATACAAGAAGAGTTTCAAGGAAGTGACGAGGTATGCAATGTTAAACTTCATTCTCTAAGACGAGCGTTTGAATTAATAAGAATGAAAGAATCTGAGACCATTAAAGACTACTATTCTAGAATAAAGGAAATAGTTAGTCAGATGAGAGCCTATGGGGAAACTATTCTTGACAAAAAAATCGTTGAGAAAATTTTAATTTCTATTCCCCAAAAATATGATGCAATCGCAACCGCGATTGAACAAACAAAAGATTTGGCCACATTGTCAGTAACACAACTAATGGGCTCT
>Ga0214542_1001944_pt1 | contig 42779 bp, 19 predicted proteins | sample CNSS1metaG_FD_160096 | JGI IMG/M metagenome (GOLD analysis project Ga0214542, IMG submission 160096) | Root nodule microbial communities from cowpea collected in UCLA plant growth center, Los Angeles, California, USA - CNSS1 | ecosystem: Host-associated > Plants > Roots > Nodule | place: USA... | reverse complement strand
TATTTGTGTTTTTGGTGATTTATTATTGCTGCTCTTTGATTATTGCTCCTCATAGATTCTTGCAAGTTAGGGGAAATTATATCCGCTGCATTCTCTGGTATATTGTTTGTTGTTGTTTTCCCCATCAATAATGAGTGGTTGCAAATGTAGGCTCAGATAAAAAGTATGATACTTATTATATATATAAAATAACATAATAATTGAAAGTAAAATATATAATTAAAATAATTGGATTTTGAATAAATATATAAAAGTTTAAAAATAACATATCTATATATTTCATTTTATAATTATTAGTTACCTTAACAAAATCATCTTAAAGTTACTTATGATATAATGAGTTAACTAACCAAGTTTTCATTATATATAAGTAACGTTTCAGGTAGTTTAAGGTAAAAGATACCTTAAAAAGGAATTAGCAACATTGATTGTTCACACAAGACTAATTAATTAAAACTAGAGCCTTTCAAGTATACAGAAGGCCAACGATAAAACCAATTAAATTAGCCTTCGTCACACCCAATTAATAAATAATGATATAAGATTGATGAATGAGTAGATAGAGGAACATGATTACAATGATACATAGTAAGCTAATTAGCTAGCGAAGCCAATACATAAAGTTGGCACAGTATTATTATGCAGTATGGTAGAATGGAAATGAACATGGAAAATGGAAAGTGTTGTGCAATGAAGGGGTAACACAACTAAGGGCATTTGCTCTTGCCCTTAGAGTTCTTCATATCCCTGTAGCAAGGACACTCGTCCTTGTTTCCGTAAGTCCCAGATGGCACACAGTTACACTTCTTGCAGCAGATTCCACAGAACTTCAAGCAACTCTTCTTAACCCCAGCCTTCGCACACCTCTTTTCACACTTTGAGTCACAGAACTCTAAATCCACCACACAACACACCAGTTATAATTGATTACACCATTTTCAACAAATACACACTCCTATCATGCAGCAACCAACATTTGAACCAAAACACATGCAGTTATACATGTACCGAGTGATGGAGGGAATGTTAATCAATTACCTGAACCAGCCATTGAGATTTCCATGAAAGAGGAGCTAAGGACGAGGAACACAAGGAGCACACTTGCATACACAACCTTCATCCTGTTCTTCACACACCAGAATAGAGAACACAGTATTGTTTGTCACGAAATGTTAAGGTTGTTACTAGGTTGTGTTGTGTTGTGTTGTGGTGGAGTGAGCAACTCAAGATCTAATTTATAGTAGCGAATGAAGGGTATGTAAGGTTTTTGGACTTACTTGGACTTGGGAAGATCTTACGTGTGAAATTTATTACTACTTCGTAGTTCGATCAAAACTTGCAAGCAGGATACAGCTGGCCATTTTCTAGTACTCGTAACATCATTATGTATTATTCAATATAAATAATAAATGTTATTTGAATTTAATTTTGATATATTAATTACCATTCTTTTATACAGTTAACTACTTACAAAGCATGCTAAATATATGACTTTAAAATGCTCTTTGCTGATTAAAAAAAAATATAACTTTAAAAATGCTAATCTGATGTTAAAAAGTTACAATTTTACTGCGCGTAAGAATTCGTCATTAAATTTATTTCTAGATTTAGGTTGTCGTTAGTCGCAGGTAAGAGCATGCATGCCATTATTAAATTTGATTTCCAGATATAGATTGACGTTTGTCGCAAGTAAGAGGAAGAACATGAAACAATAAGTATGCATGCATGGCCATTGTGATCATGATCATAAAATGATGAGTTTTTCCCACGCTTTGTTTGCACCAAAAGTCTTCACTCTTCTCACTTTAATGCGCACATGCATCTTTATGCCTAGGATACTTGTGTGTGGAAAATTAAATTCCGAATATTCTCATTTATCACATAAATTAATAAATTATAATGTCAACAAGATTCAGTAATTGACCATCTTGAACAATAACATTTTCTTCAAATTATCAGCAACTACATGCACAGTTTTAGTGTATATATAAGATGAAAATATTCATTTCCTGACATTTTTTTTCTTCTCTAAATTGTAAAAGAAAGGAAATAACACCAAGTTTGAGAGGACCCAGTTCACCCCCACGAATCTGGGTTACAGCAACAGCATATCCCAAAAATCTCTCTCTCCGAGTTTCTGATAATATACTCCAAGATCTATATATACTATAAATGTTTCTTTAAAGGTTTAAACGAAATTCTAAGTTCACATTATGTGAAAATAAAAATGTTGAACAATGTATAAAAAAATATTTATAAATTTATTATTTTAAGATTTTATATTAACTTCTTATGTGAATTCTGACCATGCCTGTAAATTCTCTATATTTTCTCTAAACACCCGTGATTTTGTGTTTTGTTTTTTCTACTTCTTTTATTTGCCACTAATGTATATCCATCTACATAAAGAATATCATTTTACCAGGGATGTCAAAAAAAATTGTACTCGCAGATATCTGCGGATAACACCCGTAACAGGTAAGAAATGAATATTGTAAATGGATATCCGCAAGTAACTGGTACGAGTATTTGTAATATCCGCATGTTAACGGGACGGGTACGGATATCATAGTATCCGTACTCGTGGATATCCGTACCCGCTATACTATAATTTAAATTAAAAAAAATAAAAAAATATTATTAAAATATTAACATATTGATTTTGAATGAGTTATTTTTTTATCAATTAGTTTTAAAAGAATCATTTATTTGTAAACTGTCATTCAACACTATTTAAATGAGTTATTTAGACTTTGTTTAAAATTTATGAATGTTATGTATTGTATTTTATTTGAATTTACGATTAAAATATGTTGTTAAATATTTTTTTTATTTTTTTTGTAAATACCCGCGAGTACCCGTGGATATTAAAAAATTATACAAGTACCTGCATAACATATATCCGACAGATATGAGTACGGGTACGAGACAAATATTTATCCCGCGGATAGGGTACAAGGGAACTACTACCCGTACCCTACCCGCCCCTTTGACATCTGTAATCCTCACCAACCTTGACATTTTATACTATTTTGTCTCATAACAATTGTCATTTTTTCAGAATAGTTTTATGTATTTATGAGTGAAATTTTATAGTTGATGGATTAGTTAATATTTAATTATAATAAATATTGACATGATTCTTTAAAATTCATAAATATAGAACATTATATATATAGGTATAATTAGTCATATAGTACCCAGTTTGGGGCTAGAGTGTCAAATAGGTACCCGGTTTAAAAAAAGTGTCAATTGCATCCCAACTTTTGAAAAAGTGCTTCAATTAGGTCCTTTCAGACAGAGTTAACTAACGCCGTTAGTCAACGTGCCACGTGTCAGTCTGTGATTTTTTTAATTTTTTTTAATTTTTTTTAATTTTTTTTAATTTTTTTTAAAATTTTTTAAAAAATAAAAATAAAAATGTCATGTGTCAAGTCTCTGTGTGTGCCACGTGGCATTGTCAGTGCCACGTGTCAGTATCACTATCAGATGTCATTGTTGATTTCGATTTAGTCCCCATATATGTTTTTTTTGTTTCAAGTTAGTACCTAAGTATGTGTATCTGAGTCAATTTTGTCCCAATTTTTTTTAATAATTAAAATCCATTTTTTTTTATAAAATTAAAAGTAATTAAGTATAAAAGTTTAACAAAAATTAAGTATTTGATATTTATATTAAAATTTAGTGGTAAAAGTCATTTTATTAAGTCATTTTAATAATAATAAAAATAGTATAACATTCAAACTAATAGAAATTTTGGTTTAAAATTAGTAAGAGACAATATTGTTCTATTTAAAAAAAAATTAACAAAACGTGAGTACTTAATAAAAAAGTAATTAATAAAGTAATATGTTAAAAAGTCATTTTTAATAAAAAATATCAGTATAACATTTATATAAATAATAAATTTGGTCTGAAATTGAGGGGAACAATATTAATATTAGTACTTAATTTTGTAAAAATATTTATACTTAATTATTTTTAATCTTATAAAAAATGGATTACAAAAATATTTTAATTATTAAAAAAAATTGGGATAAAATTGAATCATATACACATACTTAGTTACTAAATTGAAACAAAAAGACATATATAGGGACTAAATCGAAATCAACACAATGACATCTGATAGTGACACTGCCACGTGGCATTGCAATGCCACGTGGCACTAACAATGCCACGTGTCACACACAGGGACTTGACACGTGACATTTTTTTATATTTTTTTCAAAAAATTTAAAAAGAAATTAAAAAAAAAAAAACAGAGACTGACACGTGGCACGTTGACTAACGGCGTTAGTCAACTTTGTCTTGGGATGCAATTGACACTTTTTTTAAAACGGGTACCTATTTGACACTCTAGCCTCAAACTGGGTATTATATGACTAATTATACCTATATAGTTTTTTTTTTTTTGAAAATTCTATATATATATATGATTATTGAAATTGTTAGATAATTTAGTTAGTTAAATTTAAGTTTTATGAATAAAATATATTAAGCATTAAATGTTTAAAAAATATATCTATATATTTATTTTCTGATATTGTGATGCTTCCTCGGGAGGGAAAACTTCATTTACCGAATAGCTAGCAAAAATATTCGTGGTGCATTACTGGAAAAAGGCTAAGTTCGCAAAACACAAAATACAATTGCTTTTTGGCATTTCTGTAACTGGATGGATCATCTTCTTCAGTTAAACGTCTTTTCCATCTCTTTATTTCATTCCTGGATTCTCGGCATCCACCAACAGTGTATTTGAACAGCACACAATAATGCATTTCATCTTATAAATTCCCGGTAATATCATAAAATGGTAAAGGATGAAAACAACTCTTTTCTTTTCTGTTTTTTATTCAAACATGAAAATGAAGAGGTTTTTGTTCATTTAATCGTGTTAATATTTCAAATTAAAGCAAAACAATAATTGTATAAATATGTATGAATATGAAATAAATAATTTTTCATATGGCTGCATAAAACAAATTTTGGCAGGTATATGAAATTGCCAGTTCATAGTGTGCTAAGACCCAGAAAGAATGTATAGGGTCAGTTGTCATGATGTTACCTTTTTATTGGGACCATCTGCTTTACCCTTACAACAAGCAAACAATTTGGACGTAATTCACAGTTGGAAATAGTTGCATTGCACTTGCCTATGGGGAAAAAAAAATCTTCTTTAGGCCAATATACATAGTTCCATTCCACTGTTCATTGTTACAACACTTTGTTTTTAGATTGTCCTGAAATGCAACATGTCAAAGATCTTTTTGTAACACAATTCTCATCTGTCATATGCTGCCCATAATGTTGTTTGGCAACATGTCGAACAATTCGGTGGAGACGTTGGATGAATATCCCAAACTTTATATGGCTTGAATGCACATAGAAAATGATGTAGTGATGGTGAATGTGATCACAGAGGATATGAACAGTTTTTGAAACATTCCAAATTCACAACCTCGTTGATCCAACCCCTTCGATGATCCCTTATCTGCCTACGTTCTCTGCCTGGGATCAATGCTAAGGTCGCTCTCTATGCTTCGTAGGGCACATGATATGGTGTAGTAAGAAAAAGGGTGAGACGTTATAGTTAACAAACTCAGTGATAGATACCTAAATACAGAAGTAACTTATTGAATCATACGAAATAGTTTGTTAGAGGTACCGAACTCTCTCACACTACATCTTCTGCAATCAATTTACTTATAGAAAGAAATTAAGTCTATCAAACGATGGGCCAAAGAAACTGATAGAAAATAAGGTTTAATTTTAGGTTGTTTGGTTTGAAAAAAGAAAATAGAGAAAAACGTATTGCAACATTTATCTATGTAAGTGAGAGGGAAGAGAGAAACGATGATTAAGTAGAGAAAATAAAGAATTCTTAATTATTTTTTTATTAAAAAAAAAAATTAAGTTAGACATATTTGTTTTCTTATTATTTGTTTGAATTCACCTATAAGTTTGTGGGTTGGTTTTGCACGTGAGAATTTTAGGGGAAAAACAACATTGTAACCAGCATTAATAGAAGGAGAAATTAAGGAGAGGGAGAACATAGCAACGCGAAAAGTGAACGAGAAAGAAAATAGAGCAATGCCATTACAACAAGCAAATGGAGAGAACCGCCATACAATTGGCATATTTATCTATAGAGAAGCATTTCGCGGTGCGATTGCAGTGAAGAGAGAAGCAACGATTGAATCTTAGGGTTTTCGAAGGCCATTGTTGGTTTATCATTGCGTTTCTGAGTTCATTTTTTCCACTGAACCTTTTTTCAATTCGTTTTTTGCGTTTATGTGTTGAGCAATTGTTAGGGCATTCGTGTTTGCGAATTTTAATTGTTTTGCGACGGTATCGCATTTGGGGTTTTTGGTAGAAACTTGGTCTGCGATTGAGTTTTCATATTTGATGTCTTTATTGTGTAATTTTTTATGTTGATTTGTTTTTGTATTTTGTGCAGTGTAAACAAAAAATAAATTATGCAACCAGCACGAACACACAAGTGGGGATTCATGTGAACATAAGTGGAGAGCTGCATTAGGTTGTTCGAACAATAACGTGTCAGTTTTGTTTCCGCCATTCATCCAAATCCAAGTATCTTCGAGAATATGACTTATTAATTAGAACTTAGAAGTTACTCGTGTACATTTATTGTATTGTGGACCATATCGTTGTGTGTTCTTTGATTGTAATTTTGGAACGTTTGTAAAACTATTTTATGTTTAAAAATTATAAAATTATTATTTACTATTTTTTTTTTAAATTTATGCTTTAATTTAAATACATACTATTTTTAGTTATATTCATAAATCCAAAATTAATTATCAATCACATTTTAACCAAAACAAATGATGGCTTGAAGAAAAAAAAATAGGTCAAACCACATAGGCAAATAAGTGGGGCACAAAGAAAAAATAAGTGGGGACTACGTATTACTTTTTATACAATTTTTTAAAATTTACTGATCAATCGTTTTTTGTCATCCAATCGCTATACTTCTTATGTACCACGAATTTGCTTACAAGTCACAAAATCAAACCTTATTACTTGCACTAGGTGACTGGCTTGAAGAAAAAAAATATACTAAACTAGATAGACAAATAAGTGGAGCATAATAAACAAATAAGTGGGGAGTTGCATAATATGTTTCGTACAAATTTTAAAAATTTACTAATTAATCTTTTTTTTTATCATCCAATGGTATGTACCTCTTATGTACCACGAATTTGATTATAAGTTACAAAAATCAACCTTATTGCTTATAGTAGGTGGTTGACTTGAAGAGAAAAAATGTCAAATCAGATCTCAATTCAAGTGGAGAATAATGAATAAATGAGTGGGGAACTGCATATTAGTTCTTGTACAATTTTTTTATATATACTGATTAACCTTTTGTATGTTATCCAATGAGATATATTTCTTATGTACAATTTGCTTACAAGTCACAAAAACAAACCCTTATTGCTTGCATTGAATGAATGACACTAAAAGAAATAGGCCAAATAAGATAAGTAAATAAGATGGGCATAATAAAAAAATAAGTGGGGAGTTGTGCATTACTTTTCATAGAATTTTTTAAAACTTACTAATCAATCATTTTTCTTGTCTAATGGGATGTACTTTATGTACCACAAATTTGATTATAAATTACAAAAATCAACCCTTATTACTTGTATATTACTTGTAGTAAGTTGTTGGATTAAAGAAAAAATAGGTCAAACCAAATAAGCAAGTGGGGCACAAAAAACAAATAAGTGGGCAGCTGCATATTACTTTTCGTAAAAAAATTTATAATTTACTGGTCAATCTTTATTTGTCATCCAATATATTTAATTCTTACGTACCACGGATTTGCTTACAAGTCACAAAAAGGAATCTTATTGCTTGCACTAGGTGGCTATTACAAGTCACAATAATCAACCCTTATTTCTTGCACTAGCAGATAGATAGGCAAATAAGTGGGGGCATAATAAACAAAGAAGTTGACAGCTACGTATTATTTCTCATACAAATTTTTCAAATTTACTAATCAATTTTTTTTCATTATCCAATGGGATGTACCTCTTATGTACTACGAATTTGATTATAAGTTACAAAAATCAACACTTATTGCTCCACTATGTGGTTGGCTTGAAGAAAAAAACAGGTCAAATCACCTCTCAATCTAAGTGGGGAACAATGAATAAATGAGTGGGGAACTGCATTTTACTTTTTGTACAATTTTTTTAAATATACTAATCAATCTTTTGTTTGTTATACGTTGACATATATTTCTTATGTACCACGAATTTGCTTACAAGTCACAAAAACTATGGGGAATTGCATATTATTTTTCGTAAAAATTCTTAAAATTTACTATTTAATCATTTTTTTTATCATCCTATGGGATGTACTTTTATGTACCACGAATTTGATTATAAGTTACAAAAATATATCCTTATTGTTTGCACTAGGTGGCTCGCTTGAAGAAAAAAACAGGCCAAATCAGATCTCGTGGAGAACAATAAACAAATGAGTGGGGAACTATATTTTACTTTTTGTACAATTTTTTAAAATATACTAATCAATCTTTTGTTTTTTATTCAATGACATATATTTCTTATGTACCACGAATTTGCTTAAAGTCACAAATATCATGGGGAGCTCTGTATTATTTTTAGTACACTTTTTTAAAATTTATTATTTAATCTTATTTTTATCATTATATGGGATAAACGTGTTATGTACCACGAATTTGATGATAAGTTAAAAAATCTACCCTTATTGTTTGCACCAGGGGCTGACTGGCTTGAAGAAATAAAGAGGCCAAATCATCTCAATCTAAGTGGGGAACAGAACGAATGAGTGGGGAACTGCATTTTACTTTTATTACAATTTATTTAAATATACTGATAAATCTTTTGTTTGTTATCCAATGACATATATTGTGTATGTACCACGAATTTGCTTACAAGTCACAAAAATCATGAGGAGTTCTGTATTATTTTTGTACAAATTTTTAAAATTTGCTATTTAATCTTATTTTTATCATCCTATAGGATAAACTTGTTATGTACCACAAATTTGATTATAAGTTACAAAAATCAATTCTTATTGTTTGCACTAGATGACTTGTTTGAAGAAAAAAAATGTCAAATCAGATCTCAATCTAAATGAAAAACAATGAACAAATGACTGGGAAATTGCATATTACTTTTTGTACAATTTTTTTTTAAATATACTAATTAATGTTTTGTTTATTATCAAATGACATATATTTCTTATATATCACGAATTTATTTATCGGTCACAAAAATCTTTTGAGAGTTGCAATTTATTTTTTGTTTATTTTTTTTTTATCATTTTATGGGATATACTTATTATTATGTACACGAATTTGATTATAAATTAAAAAAATTTACGCTTATTTTTGCACCGAGAGAAGCTGAATTTAATTTACATAGAGAAGTGAAAAGACTCCTTATGTGTGTTCTATTTTGTCTTCTGATGGTATCAAAGAAATAGAGGTGTTGCTTCTACACCAAATCACATCTCTTCATCGATCCCATCAAAACTCTGCCCGGAATATATTTTCCGTAATAAAAGAGGGCCGGAAAACAAAATTGGAATTATTTATTCTAAATGATGATAGGGTGCAGAAAATTTGTTGTCATGGTGGAGGAAGCAATTGCCATGAAATATCAACTAAAAGAACGCACTACAACAATTTATAGTTTAGACCATACTAAAATAGATAATGATTAAATAAATGTAGTCTAAACATATAATAAACAACATTTTTATAAATGATGTATAAATATCATGAAAGTCCATGATTTGTTGCTTTAAATTATATGGGCAAAACTAGTAAAAATGTGGTCTAAAAACATAGGTAAGGTATAAAATCAACATGTAAAATTATTATTTATTGTGAGAATTTTAAGCAATGGTTTTAAAAATATTGTTATACTAAAAACAGTTGTCTATTACCTATAGCTACACTCACTTATACCACACTTGAAAATTTTATATTATTGTCTAAAGTGATTTTTATTGTAGTGACGTTTGACCCAACCATGTTTACCATTTCTTTTGTCTTTAATGTCAACAGCCTCAAAGATAATCAAAACTTTGCTTTGGGCCTCAAGGTATTTGGGCTGTTTTATCCTTTTATCTCTTCACCCAAAAAGGAAACATATCATTTAGTTGTAATGACAATATTATGGATGGGATAGCTTGACCAACTTCCCCGTTAAAATTTATAAAAGAAAAAATATATATAGAAAAATCTTATATGATTGTTTTAAAATGTTTATTTTTATCTTATACATAATTTCATTTTAATTTATGAATAAATCAATTTCTTTTTTATTTTCTCAAAACATTTCTAAATAAACACTTTTAAATAGTCCTACTTCTTAATGTCTTGTTTCATATTAAGAAAATGTTAGGTATTTTTTTAGTTTTATGAACTTTAATATTAAATTGAATTTAAAATTTTGATATATTTTTAGTTTTATAATTTTATAATTTAATTATTTTAAATTTTGTTGATTTGTGAAACGCGAGTATCAATGAAAACACCTACATGAGTTCTAGATTGAATCTGTGGATTGTGTTCGGTGCGGTGTGATGAAAGTGATCGGTGATGGTGGAAAGTTGCTTACTGAATACAGACAAATGAAGAGGTGGAAAACTAGATAGAGTTAGAAGTTTGAATCTGCGGAGGAATACAAGAGTATTGAGTCGATGAAAAGATATAACATTTAGTGAATCACATTTTTCTTTGGTGAAAACTGAATCGTATTTTGTATTTTTCTTGCAAAACTTGAAACTCATATGTAGTATCTTCAACCCACGTCATGTTTTCACCGATTTACAGCTTACATGTGAAAAGAAAAGAGCCAGATAATGATAACATTGTTCATTTTACATTTTTAAATATCGATGAGACAAAAATATATTACACGTATAAAGTTCTTCTGTTCACTCATTTTGTAGGATAAGTTCAAAACATAGTCCAAAAAATAAAACAAATTAACCATACCCGTCACCATATTTTTAGAACGTAACAGTTTTTCTTTTATTACTTGATGTTGAAATATAATTCATTTAAAAGTGTGTAGTTGTTGCATATATATGATAGAGTCGAATTGGAATTTTTTTCAATAAAATGCAAATTCTAACTCACTTAACATCGAGGAAGTTAAAAGTAACTTTTACTTGTTATATTTAAAACATTGGTTGAAGACTTCAAACACCACACCAACTATGCATTAAGCCTTTCCAAGAGAGTTGCTTTTAGCAAATCCATTTAGTTTTCACTGCGACAAGACAGTGATAAGAAAAAACTATAGTGAAACTTCTCCGGCATGAGACCATGTGGATTTGGATTTGAAGGACTTAAAAACCGTTATATCCGAGCAAAACATGCTAAATTCCGCATAGTTTGATGTGTCCAGATTAAATCTAGTCCTTGCCATCATGAGTAAAGAACTGTTAATGGTACGAAGAAACAATTAATAATGTCCCGCCTCAATTGTAATGGCTTAGTTAAACGAATCTTTGAAGCATGATCTGAAATAATATTCTTAAGAAGATGAAATCTAAGAAACATCCTATTCATGCTTTTCCACCTATGGCAGCCGCATATTCTTGAGACCACCACCACTGTACTTAAAACATGTTTTTAATCTATATTTCTGCTTTCTAAAAGATGCTCTGTATATTTTTATTTGAAGGTGCAAATTTAGCAATGTGACGGGACCACAATCTGGAACTGATTTGAAGGGGATTGTTTTGCCATCTGAAGATGTGGTCCCTCATCGTTCCTCACAAACTCACCTCTTCGTTTCTCTTTGCCTATTACACCTTAGGTTGTCAAAATATTTAACTGGAGAAATCAGTGGGAATTGTGGGCTAATGTTGGTGAAATCCCACCATCTATTTTCAGTTTAACTTAGACTTTTTGTACTCATTTTTACTTAAAAACGCTTTATAGGCATAGGTGTAACATCACAGCTGTTGACAAAAGAACTTGTTAAGTTGACTGGATACGAGACAGAATGATGATGAACCTGCATAGAAAACTAGAAAAGCATCACGAGTCTACACTGTGTGCAACATATCAAAGTCTTATAATTTTCTTGCTTACGTGATCCCCTTTATCGCATAAGGACGAGAAATTTTTGCATAAGAAAGGGCGTACAGAAAGTAAGAAAAGTTAGATAAAAAAAAAAAAAAACTGAAGGTAAAAAAGCCTTCATGAACAAGTGTTTGATTTAGTAAGTATTGTCGGGTTATCGACCAAAGAAAAAGAAAGTAGTGTCGGGGACATTTAGCTTCCAACAACAAAAGTGCTCAATTAAGAGAAACCTGTCACAATATAAAAAAAAAAAAGTGCTTTGAGTATTATAGAACTGTGTTGAATTGTCCTATTGTCCTAGTGCAGTGTATGTGTGCTTTCCCTCTCTACCTCTTGATCTTTCTTATTGTGATGCTTTGCTATAGGGGGTTGTATTGTAACTGTGTTTTTGTATCAGTGATAAGCATTGTAACTGAGTTTTTAACTACGGTAACTGAGGGTCTGTATGGTATTACTTTATATACACACACACTCATCATATTTCTGTTTCTTTTTCTTTTTATACAATGGTCGTATATAGAGTTTGTCTTTCTTTGTTGTGACTAGGAATTCAAATACATAAAGCAAAAATCAGCAACTAATAAGAAACAAGTTAATGTATTAACAATTTCAGTCATAATAATTATGCTCGAAAGAAATCAAAAGGGAATTTTGTAGATAAAGTCGATGTGGCTATAGAAATTATATTTTGTTTAAAGTGATTCCAAACTTTAAAAATTTATATAATCATTTTAGTATGATGCTGACATTTTTTTTACTTGTTAAATGGTGATGTTTGAATTGAAATATATTAATTGATATAAATAATTTAAACACAAACTTCAAATACCGTTTAATACATCAACAGATTTTACACAATTACATTACAAGTTTTATTTTTATTCAATTTTAAAATTTGAAGATTAAACTGTATTAAAATTTGAAACATAAACAAATTTTCATTTTATGTCCAAATTTAGAAACTAAAAATATATTTAATTATTTTATTTAACTTAAGAAATTATCTCAATGCTCATTTTAACAACTTTAATATATATTATAGAAGAAAATCTATGTAAAGTACTTGAATATTTATAACATTGCATAAAACTTAAAAGAATAAATTAAACGGTAGAAGCAGGTGTTAAGTGATCCTATTTAATCAATCTCTGCATAAGTGTTATATCAAGACTTTTTTTCCCTCCCTACTAGCACTGAACTAGAAGGTGTATTAAAATATAATCTCCTAATTATTCATTTTATTTACTTAAGTAGTATACTTTTTTAGGTTAAAATTGAGTTCGGATTAAGTCAAAGTCGAGTTTTTATTTTTTGACTCCTGTATTGAAAATCCGTCAGAATTTAGTTTACGAGGACATGAACATGAAGACTTTTTTTTTTTTCAAAAAGAAGAAAAATATATAAAAATAAATTGACTCATTAATGTAAAATGAATTTTAATTTTAAATTCAAATGCTAATTTTCATAAGTTGTTTTCAATAATTAATTGATGGAAGATATAAATTTTTTGTGGATTTAATAGTAATTTTTAAATTTAATAAATACATTTAAATTAATACGTGTTGAGATATATATTGAGATAGTTGTAACTTTTTTTTAAAATATATATTTTTTAAATATGAATAGATTGTGAACTAAATTTATTGATAAAAAATTGTTATCCAAATATATCTTAACACTTATTTTATTAATTTAAATTTATGTATTAAATTTAGAAATATTAGTTAAACTTAATAAAAGTAAATATATTCCATCAATAAATTATTTATTGAAATCAAATTACCAAAATCCCTGTTTGAATTATTAAAATTACGATTTTTTAATTAATTAACTGACTCTTTTAAAAGAAAAAAAAATGAAAGATTAAATAATTACGTTGGAGTTCGTTTTCTATCAGCATCACGTTAGAATTCGTATTCCGAAGGCTGAATAGTGTGGCCCTGTAAATAAGATGAATAGTATCCTAGTTCGGAAATTATTTTTTGGAACAATACTAATACGTAGAAAAAAAAAATCGTGTTATCAAGAAGATGTGTTGTCTTGAACATAAAGAATGTGCAAAAAAAATTAACACAAAATTTAGGTCATTTCAAGCAAGATCTCTGCAGGTATACGCGTGCTTGCGTCGTAAATGATATCATGCTGAAAAATAGTACAAAAGACTGTGCCACAACTATGCAAAACTGGTGTTACGGTAAATTGATCCCTGAAAGCAAAAGACTGTATATTGCTCTATGAAGCATGAGAGTATTCCACATTTCAAAATTCACCACAAGAAGTTAATAACACTTACACTCATATATATAGAGATAGATTAACTAGCTGCATACATCAGAGAGTGTAAATTTTTCCCCTTAGTTAGAATTTTTGAATTTGAATTTTGGAGATGCATCTATCATAAATAGTTGAAAGGGATGGTTTTGTCACTAGCAAGAGCATTACCCTATTGTAAGGATAATGAAATTGCTTTATTGGATAATGAAGGCCAATAGGTGTGGATAGATAAATTATTACATCATTTTTTTTTCCATTAACCTATTTCAACCCTTTTGGCCAGGATTCTTCATATAACACACACAACAATCTAACTTTCTGCTCTCACAAATCAATCAACTGAGACAGCCATGAAGTCCCAAATGAAGAAAAAGAGAGTAACACCTATTCCCAATAATCCTTGCAACGAAAGGGATCAGCTTTGCATCAACCCTGGTTGCTTCTTCTGCAGCATGGGAGAAGAAGATGCGTCTCTCAGAAGGGCTGGAATAACGACCTGCTTTAAAGAACTATTTCAGGGAGAGAATCATGAACAGCACGTGCTGGTGCTGAGTGGACTATGGCACATTGCAATGACCCAACCCAGCGACCCAGAGTTCCCATCCCTCGGAATATTCAAGTGCATGGCAAGCCTAATCCACAAAGGGATCAACGACAGCCACTGGCTTCTCGCAAATCAAAACATATACATACCCTATTACGCTGCTCACATCATTGGCTCTTACACGATGAACAAGGAGGAGTTTGCGCAAGTGGCCGTGCAATCAGGTGTGATTCCCCCATTGCTAGAGCTGCTCAGGGGGAGGATCAGTTGGGTTGAGCAAAGAGTTGCTGTTAGAGCACTCGGTCACTTGGCCAGTTACAAAAGCACGTTTGAATCAGTAGCACTGCACGAGCAAGAGGTAGTGAAGTTGGCCTTGAACTTGGCTTCCACTTGTTTAGAAGTGGTCTATGTTGACTTCGTAGCTGTGGAGGAAAACAAAAGAGTGGAGTATCACAGAAACTTGCTCACTAGAGGGGTTGGGGATTTGGAGATGGAGAATCGCAAGGCGGAGGAATGGGCTAGCCAGCTTCAGTGTTGGTCTCTTTATCTTCTGAATTGCTTTGCTTGCAAAGATAGGGCTCTGGATCTCATATGCAAGAAGGGGTTTCTCAAGGACTTGTGTGATATGTGGGGAGGGATGATAAATCGCACATCACCAGCAGGGGTTGGACTGATACGAATCTTGTGTTATAGTAAAGAAGGAAGGAAAAACATTGCTGAGTTACCCAAAGTTGTGAACGCTCTAGGTAACCTTTCAAGATCTTCAGATGATTGGCAGTATATAGGTATCGATTGTCTTCTTCTCCTTTTAAAGGACACAGATACGAGGTACAAAGTTGTTGATGTTGCCGCTCCTTACCTTACTGATTTGGTTGAACTTAACAACCTTGGAGATAAATCAAACGTGGGTGAGACCATCACAAAGGTTCTTCTGCATTTGAAACCTAACGCACATAAGGTGGGAGCAGTGTTGCAAGAAGTGATGAATTTGAAGGTGGATAGGAGGGAGAAGGAGAAGGTACTCTCGGAGGAAAAATTAGAGGAAAGAAAGGCTTTGGTGAGTTTGATAAAACAACAAGCGAATCACAAGTTCAGGTTGGGAAAGGTTGAAGAAGCATTAGTGAAATACTCGGAAGCACTTGGTGTTTGTCCCTTGAAGTTTAGAAAAGAGAGAATGGTGATTTATAGTAACAAAGCTCAGTGTCATATTTTACTGAAGGACGCAGATTCAGCTATCAGTGACTCAACGCGTGCTCTTTGCCTATCCAACCCTGCAAACAGCCATGGGAAAAGCCTTTGGAGAAGATCACAGGCATATGACATGAAAGGAATGGCGAAAGAGAGTCTCATGGACTGCATAATGTTCATGAACAGGAGCGTCAAATCGGGTGGTGAAACCATGCGTGTCAAGATTCCATACCACCCTGCGCGCCTGATCTGTAAGCACATGGATGCCACGTGGCTCTTTGCCACTGCTCGCTCCAGGCTAGAAAAAACAATGCAAGAATTGAACCAAGTTGGCGGGCATGATCAGAACCAAAAGCAACCACGTGATCATAATAAGACCATGATGACGATGATGATAGAAAATACAAACAGTCACATGCACGGTAATTAATTCTTTGCCTTCCTCATTTACTTTCTTGCTTACATAGTTACAAATCTTTTCTTGAAAAATATTCACAGAATTAATACTTTTGCCATAACTATAGCACAGTATACAACACTCACAGTTATGCTTTTTTTCATGAACAATAATGTGCATCAAATACAAGTAAGGATGATCATAATGCTCAAACCTTTAGCTCACCCACAAATCTTAGTAAGTTAAGTCATAATCAAATTCACCTAATGTAAATAAAATTCTTCATAAATATACTTATTAGAAAAATGTCAATTAAAACAACTTTTCTGTAAAAATTAGTTTGTGGTAATCCTTTACTAAGTATTTGGATGTCCATCAAGGGTATTAAACATGGAATCCTACAGTTGGTAGTTTTTTTGTCATTTCTAGCTTTTGACTTACGTCATGAATTTATAGCAGAAAAGAGTTGCTGATGCTGAAATAAGCATGTTTCAGTGTAGTCAGGAACTACTTTAAAGGAACCTTTGGTGTGAAAAATAACATCTTAAGGGAAGATGATTATTGTTTCTTCGACACCGTGTTCTCTAATCATTTTCACACACTATGAATAGTAATATCAAAATCAAGTATTTTAACAATTTTAAGTAAATATTATCATGTTTAATAATGAACCTGCAAACTAACCTTAAAAAATGGAATGTATTGTAACGGACTTGGATTTAGAGTACAGAAACTCTGTTCATTTAAAACTTTACAGCGTTTGCGTGCTTGAAGGTCAAAATCACTTTTGCTGTGAGCTACTTTTACAGGTCTGTCAACCATTATCGAAGAACCTTTTCACGCAAAAGAAGGTGGTAGGAGAAAGATGGAAAGGGCGAGAAGAAGATTCAATAAAGGTGCCGTGGCCGGAGCAACGTAGGTCAATTTTAATGGCTTGTTAGATGCGAAGGAAGAGAATCTTGTGCCACCCAGCTAGCTCCCATATTTTGGCCACTAGGTTAGGTTAAACTTGATAAATACTTTATTTTGTGTACTTTAATTTGTGAGTGGCAGGTTATAAATAGTATGACAATGGAAGACGGAGTAGTAGTATAATGGAATGGGTAATTATAAAAGAATGGCGTGACTGATATAAACCAGCAGAACCCGGGAAAATGGAGAGGACCACATCTCCATTGTTAATATAAAAGTATATTTAGTGTAACTTACTGCTCAAAATAAAAATACCAACTACAAGAGTACAAACACACACACAATAAATTTGTGCTTGGTTTGGTATTCGAAATCTCGAATCACGTTGAGAAATGAAAAACGAAAGCAGTTTTTGCTTTAAACACACAATTGATTTGAAGCTTGAGCGAAGCGCAAAAGCATGGGAAAAACAGAATTTCAAACTTGATTTAAAGACGCCAACAACAAATGACTTAGATCGAACAAATTTAACCGTAAATGTTACAAACAAAGAGGGTTCATATATTCTCAAGGGTCGTTTTGTTTCGGTCAATATGAGTATCACTTGAATTAGAATATAAGGAGAAATTGAACAGTTAACTATTTATGAATTATTAATGTATATTTTTTTTTCATCACCCAATGACATTATTAATGTGACTTTTAAATTATTTAGTGTATAACTTAATAAAGTTAGTTTATATAACTAGATAAAAGGATAGTAAACAAATATTTACAGTATTAATGTGTTTGTATACATATACATACCATTTTATCAAAACTTGAATGTGATTTATTATATTTTTTATTTTTAATTAAAATTAGAATTTACCTAATTATATAAGCTAACCTTGTATTAACATTTAGTATGAACTTTGTTATATATATATATATATATATATATATATATATATATATATATATATATATATAACTATTTTACTAACAATATTATATTGTTTTTAAGATTATGTTGCAATTTGTTTTGTGTGACATTAGTAGAATAGAAAGTTTCTTTATATAGATAAATAATAGAGATAGAAAGAACGAAAGTGAAGATTTCAATATGTAATATAAGATTTTTATAATAAATATGATAAAGTTATATAAATTTTATTCATGAAGTCTTATTTTATTTCATCATGTTGTACCATTTTAACATCATTTGTTGTACAATCCAAAATGTCTATTACAAAATTTAGGATGAATTCCATCATAATGCAAACAACTCGAAAAAAAATTAAAACTTAACAAATTTTCACCTTTAAAATTAATAATCTTCCCTTCGACTAAAATAAAATGTTAACATCTAACTTTCAAGACATTCACCTCCTGTAGGAGCTCCCCACACCATCTTGAATAAAAATTAACAACAAATAGTACCTTGACACCATTATGGTATAACAGAAGAAAGGTAACTTAAGCTTAAGTGTTTTGAAAATTATGTGGTGCAATTGAAACTAACGGGTAACAAATATCAACTCAATATCTATGAGCGATCTAACCCACATTTTCATTCTCATGAGGCAATTGGGAGAAAGAAGGTCCAATTTTATTTGCATCAAAATAGGAGCGTATTTTTTCTGTTATACTAAAGATGAAGATCGTGATAAGGTAAAAAAAGTGACACTTTTACACTAAAAAATAAAAATTGATATGGATCTTGATTTTTTTTTTGTCATGCATCACAACAATGATAAGTTCACCTCAATAAGAAAATTTCAGAAAAGGAAAAAAAGTTAAATAAAACTTAAACATTATAATAAACAAATTTATACTATATTTGAATATCCTGACCGGTTGAGCCATAATAATTAACTATCAATTTTGAAAAGTTAGATTAACATTTAACAAACTAAGTCAAACTCAGAAGATAAATGTTTTACTATATATAATTTATTATAAACTAGGATAAATACAGGCGTTATCGCGTTTATGTGTATATATTTTTTAAATATGCGTGATATTATATAAGTAGGTGATAATATTGTAATATTATTAAGTTAATATATAAACTAAAATTATATTTATTAAAAATAAAGTGAAATATATCAGAACAGATGAAAGAATAACCATTGATAAATAAAGAAGAAGAAAAGAAACAAAGATAGCCGATTTTATCAAAAACTTGTAAAAATAATAATCAATTTTTAAAAATTTAATAAATTATTATATTTAAAGGGTAAAATTGATATTTTGAAATGTGGATACAATAAGGGTAATTCCCTTCATATATTGTTATAGATATATAATCTTACATATTTAAATTATATTATAGTGAAAAGTAAATTAATACATAAACTTTTTAATTATAAATAATTAAATTATTATTATAAATTCTTAATTTTTCTAAATTATGTACCTAAATAAAATATTTAATTATAAAACAAATTACATATGATATATCCAACTAATTACATAATGTGTCTTTTACATGATAATAGATAGTTGTACCTATTTAAAAACACGAAACTAAGTTTTTAAATAGGACTCGAACCCTCTTTTCACCCTTGCTCTGGTTGAAGAGCGAAACTTACCTCTAGAACATAGTAACGAATTTATTTTTCAATTCTCTTAAATTAGCTTAATTTTATTTTTTTTATACATGTATATTTATTTTGATAATAATGTCTTAATTTTATTTTATCAAAATGTAATATTAAAAATTTTGTGGAAAAAATACAAACAGTTAAAAATAAACATATCATAGTTATTGACTTATTATATATTTAAACATATTTTATATATGTGAATTTTAGTATATTAAAAATACTATTTTTATAAACACCACTTAAATTTAAACCCTATACAATCCTAAAAGATATAACAAATTATCCACTTTTATATTAAAAAATAGATTATACAACTTATTGACTGGTATTTCACTTTTCCGATCTCTTATTCAATATCTTTTTATTGTTTTTTAGAACATGAGTTTACCTCTTACGAAAATGCTTTTTGTTTTCTCATCTTCTAGAAACACTTACTTTTTTTTATCAGGTATAAGTATTTGATCCTTTTAGGAGTGTCCTCATAAATAATACAATAATTTTATAAAATCTTTTAATCCTTAAACTTTATTTTAGTAATTTTATATCATAAATAATTACTTACAAAAAATAGCACACATTTAACTATTTATTATAATCATACAACATAATTACTATATTTAAACACATTTTATTTAATATAAAGTTTAAATAATATAATAATATATTTATTATAAAATTAATTGTGTGCCGCTATATATTTATCATACTAAATATTTAATATTTAAATAAAGCAAGAAACATCAAATTTTCAATTTTGTGTTTTTTGTTGGCTTTATCCGATTAGAATTATCATGACAGGTCATCTATAGTTATTATTGTTGTTATTAATTCTAATAAATCAATCTGCAAGTCCAAGAACTTAAACGATAAAGCCTCTGCATCTGCTAAATCCAACCACTCAGACTCACTTCTTCGTTTATCCTAAACACTTCGCTCTATCAGATTCAAAACCAAACCAGAAAAACATGAGTTGGTGGTGGGCTGGAGCAATCGGCGCTGCGAAGGCAAGTTCATCAATTATTCATGATGTTTTTCCTCTGTTCAATTCAATTATTATTTCTTAATTTTTGTTCTTGTGCTGATGCAGAAGAAATTCGAGGAAGACGACACTCCGCGAAGCTTCGAGAGTGTGGGACTGGTGATCGGCGTGACGGGCATCGTCGGAAACAGCCTTGCCGAGATCCTGCCTCTCGCTGACACCCCCGGCGGTCCATGGAAAGTCTATGGCGTGGCACGGCGGCCGCGTCCGCCGTGGAACGCCGATCACCCCATCGAATACGTCCAGTGCGACGTTTCAGATCCCGGCGACGCCGAAAGCAAACTCTCCGTCTTGACCGACGTCACGCACATTTTCTTCGTGTCGTGGACTAACCGCCCCACCGAGGCTGAGAACTGCGAGGTTAACGGCGCCATGTTACGGAACGTGCTGCGTGCCGTTATCCCCAATGCTCCCAATCTGCGTCACGTGTCCCTCCAGACAGGGACTAAGCACTACCTCGGATCGTTCGAATCCGTAGGCAAGATCCAACCCCACGAGCCCCCCTTCACGGAGGATCTCCCGCGATTGGACACGCCTAATTTTTACTACACTCAAGAGGACATTCTCTTTGAAGAAATCGCTAAGAAAGAGGGTTTGACTTGGTCCGTACACAGGCCCGGAACAATATTTGGCTTTTCTCCCTACAGTTTGATGAACCTGGTTGGGAGTCTTTGCGTTTACGCCGCAATTTGCAAGCACGAGGGGGTTCCGTTGAGATTTCCCGGCACCAAAGGCGCCTGGGAGAGTTATTCCTTTTCTTCCGATGCGGATTTGATTGCGGAGCAGCATATTTGGGCCGCTGTTGACCCCTATGCGCGGAATGAAGCATTTAACTGTTCCAATGGTGATGTGTTCAAGTGGAAGCATCTCTGGAAGGTGTTGGCTGAACAGTTTGGGATTGAGGAGTACGGTTTTGAAGAAGGTTCGCGTTTGAGGCTCTCGGAAGCGATGAAGGATAAGGGTCCTGTTTGGGATGAGATTGTGAGTCAGAATCAGCTTCTACCTACCAAGCTTGACGAGGTTGGTGATTGGTGGTTTGTGGATATTATTTTCTCCGGGGAGGGAATTTTAGATAGCATGAACAAGTCCAAAGAACATGGGTTTTTGGGATTCAGGAACTCCAAGAATTCGTTCATAAGTTGGATAGATAAGAGCAAGGGTTATAAGATTGTGCCTTGAATAATTGAACTGTGGTTAATTTGTAATGGGTATCTGTTTCTGCTTTGATTTATTTATCTCCCTTGTAAGTTATCTGGAATAAATAAAACGCACATTCGTGTTCTGTTTCTGTTTTGTATGATAATGGCACAATTGTGTTTGAAAAGGATTGAATTTCTAATTTTGTATCGAGAGCTAGATCTCCAGAAAGGGGTAGAAGTATTGAATGAAACGCAAGTACCAGATTCCGGTGACGTGTTTAGTTGTTGTTCCATTTATAGCAGTGATTATTGTTACTAAAAGGGATTGCAATCTGTTAAATACATATCAGGAGATAATTGATTTGACTACTAATGTGAAACAAGTGAATTCAACTACTCGCCTAAATGAATAGAGTGAGTCCATTATTGCACTTGAAGTAGTTGCGTTTCTCTGATAATCTATATACATTTGACCAAAGTAATGGTTACCACGCACTACACAGAGGTCCAAAGAAAGACAAAATTTTGAGAATGTGATGATAATGTTTCTAATTAGTTCCTAGAATCATTGAGTAGACCTGAGATCACGTTTTCTTCTTGATGATACAACCTTCTAAACTATGGTAGTAATTAATGTAGCGGCAATATTATTGTAAGATTATAATTGATGGATTGATTTTTTTTTTTTTTACTAAGAATTTGACTCCCCGATTCAAACTAATGAGAATTAAGATAACAAGAAATGAAAAACACAAGAAGATATAGAGAAAAATAATTGTCTAGAATCTGAGAGAAGTACGACACATTTTCAGAAAGAAATTGTAGTGATTATAAGGATCTTACATGTATTCAAATTACTCGGCTAAATCGAACTTAATGTGAGACAAATTCAAATTTAAATTATAAGATATTGAATAGGTATGGATTGAATACACATGTTTCCCTCTAACCATTTAAGACGTTACTTAAAGATAAAAGTGATGAAGTTATCAATTTTGAAGAAAAAAAAATACCTCCAAAATAATAATTGATTTAATGGTATTATCTAAACGGATTTGAGGGTTTTACGCTGACTAAAACTTTATAAGTTTAAAAGTTTAATATTATCTTTTATAAAATCATGGTTTCGGTCATTGACCTTTTTTTTCACAATTTTCTTATTTTTAATTATCTATCATCTTATTTTCTGAATGTTTTTTTTGACCAATTTTTTTCCTTTACTTTATTTTACTATCTGTAAATTTGTTCAATTTTCAAATTAAAAAATATATTAAATCGCTATGAAATTAACTTTTATAATGTTGCTTTTATTCTTTTGAATGGTCAACATGTTTTTCAAACCTCTGAGTGAAATGTCTAAAGTAATAAAAACACGTGCAATTGTATATAGTTAAAAATGAAAATATCAAAGTTGTGTAAAAGAATTTAAAGAACAAAAAGTATTGATAATTACAAATTAAGGGACTTATATTTGAAGAAATAAATATAGAAATAAAAATTATAAATAAAAATACATATGTAAATATTTTAAATTGATACTTAAATATTGTTGTTGTGAGTGACAATTTTATTCTCCTAGATCAAATGAATCACAAAATGTATGCTAGGTAGTCATAGTGGACTTTTTTAAGGGTTTTAGTCCAGAAAAAGCCTCTGAGTCCAAATGGCCTTTCATTTTGTAAGGTCAACGTGGGCCCATGAAAAATTGTTTTGTTTCTTGCACTCCATCATTACTACTTCACCCCATACTTACTGAAAATAATTAAAATAGCCTTCCTTACTGTACCACATTATCACTCTGCTGTCACCGCCTTTCACTGCCTTTCACTGACCTTGTTGCAAAACAAAAGGTCGCTCTGAAAAAACTCTTATTCAAAGGCATTTCATGTATTTCAAAAAATTTGTTTTAGACTTTTTTTTTAAGGTATTGTATTGTTTTAGAAATTCTGTTTTCAAAAACTTTCAAAATGTATTTCATATATTCTAAAAATCTCATTTTGAAATTTTCTTTTTAAAAATCATGTTCCAAAAGTTTCAAAATCATCTAGAAATCACTTTTACAGGAAGTGGAATAGATATTTTGAAAATTATAGGGTACACCAAGAAATTAAGGGGGTTCAGGAAGAAAAAGCCTAAAAAAGAGTTTCTCCACTGAAGAATAGTAATTGACATTTTGCGCTGATTCTTTTGATTAGGCCCTCCACTATGCCTTTTCCCTTTACTCCGTATACTGACTCGTAAAGAAGGAAAGAAATCAGAAATGGTTATCACAACTTTCAACGGAACCGGCGTTGGATTTGGTACGCCGTTTGAGTTTCGCGATTTCTTCATATTTCGAATCTCAAATCCTAATTGCACGCGATTTTTTTTTTTTCAGGTTTTGGCGTAGGTTGCGGTTTCGGTATAGGATGGGGTTTCGGAGGTCGGTGGCAGCATGCTGCATTTATTTTCTCTGCTTCACTTTCATTTCCAAATAGTTTGAATTGAATCCCTTAAGAGGTTTCTCTACCTTTTTGATATCGTTTTCCGGTGCCATGGGAATGCAATTTTTATAATTCCCGCTGTTTACAAGGTCTTTTTAAGGTCTCATAATCTTTTAGTGGTCCTTATCCGGGAGACTATACTGGCAATTTAGATGTAGTTTTAAAATCCTTTTAGTTTCATTTTCGTGTTAATATCGGCGTTCCAAACGAATTCGTTAGATATGCTCGGATAACTGTTGTGTATTGGTATATGGAATTTTTTGAGTCTGGATAATGGAGAGGAGTGTGGAAATGGAATTTTTAATCTTAACTCAGTTTTTTTGGCAGAGAATGGAATGTGGGTGTACAAAGAAATTTTAGTCTTATAATGTAGACCTAGTTTTGATTAGTTTTTTTCTAGCTTATGTGAAATACTATTTGATTTAAATGATAGAGCTTTTGAAAAAGATAAATAAGTTAAGTTGATATTTTCTTCCGTGAGAAGTTTTGATTCATTTTTATCACCTTGGTTCATATTTCATCTTGGAATTTATCCAAACTTGCTCTGAGCTCATTTTCATACCAGAGTTACTTATTATTGGCCAAATATGGTAGTGTGGAGTGGAGAATATTGGACTACATTTTCTATCATCCTTCCTCAGTTCTGTGTTAATTTTCATTCCAAAATTTCAGTGGATTTTCTTCAGCTAAACCAATCACACTCCTCCCAAATTCTGTCTATCTGTTGTTACTTTCCCCAGTCAACTCTTCTGCGAAGTATCTGTCCTTTTCTATTTTGCCCTCTAGCTGTCTTAATCGTTTCACTTATGAACAAACTACATTCTCCAAAATCTTGACTCTTAATCTCCTGGATACAAAGGTGATTTAGACAGTTCAGTTGAGGATACAGAGTCCTTCGTATCTGGAAACTGGGGACTGGAAGAAGCAAGGAACACACTGTCGTGACTAGGAGCACTACAGAGGCAAAATATAGAGCAATCACTGAAGGTGTGCCGGACTGATCTAAGATAGATTACTTGAAGATTTATCTCTTCCAATGCATGAACCTGTGAAACTCTTTAGTGACACTTACAGCAATGCAGCCAAAGTCATAATCCCTCTAATCTCGAATATATGTAAAGAAAATCGCATGTATGTTGATATAGAATATTAACAAATAACAACTACTTTCGTCTTATTTAATGACACTATCTTCAAAATATCGTTCATTTGATTGGATCTTTATGATCAATGACATTTTTTTATTCTTGATAACAAATTCTAATAAAGGGTAGATCCGGGGAAATTAATTGTTAAACTAGATTGATATAGTTAAATGATGTTAATTAATTTTCTTAATTACTGAGTTTTTATTTGTTTATTTTTTTGCAAGAAGGGTTAGTTCATAATCCAATTAAACCTAATAGGATGAAGCATGTAAGGATTCACAGAAACTTAATTGCGTCATATCCCAGGTACTGCATTCCAACCAAATTATAGGAAGTAGATATGCTCACAAAGGTCTTGTGGAAATACTGATCTAATGCTGGGTAGCTAGATCAATATATATTTTATTCTAAGAGAATGACAGCATCTCAATAATAGGAAAGATTTCACTCAAGTATTCTATTTTTATTTTTATTCCTGTAACTTTGTGATTCCTAGTTAATTCTGTAAATATTCTATGGTTTTTGTAATCTTCTTTATATAGTGTATCTCTTTTGAAATAATACTTAGATGAAATCATTTTCTTCTTACTCTGGTCATAATTTATGTATCTGATCTATTGCACAGGTATGCCATTGAACTTATTGGGTCTTGGTGCAGGTACAATAATCATGAATCTGCTTTCTTTACTGTTTCTAAGTTTTAATTTTCAGTATACAATGGTTATGACTATAACATGCTGCATGATGTGGGTGGCCTTTTTTTCTCCAAAACCTTAATCTTACAGGTTACACCTAAAGACTTTTTCTTCGAAGGTACTTTTTTGGAAATCGTTTTCTAATTTATCTACCCTTCTGTTTGTTGGTTAGTGCTAATACCTACTAACCTTATGGGATAGGGTTGCCATCATTGCTCTAACCCCCTCCCCCCAAATATATGTGTGTGTATTGCTTTTATATAACAGGGTTTAGGGTCATGTATAAAGACCATACATAATTATTTTCAAATTTGTTTCTGTATTGCATGCTTTTATCATGTCAATCTCACGTTTTACAATGGTCATAGCCAGTGAAATGACTGTATATAGAGTTTTTCTAATGCGGCTAAATTGAAATCATGTATTATCTTCAAGAACCGAGTTTTTTTAATCTTTTTTTATGAATCAAATATTATGAATTTGACCTATCAATATCGAATTGGGTATGTTGGATTTAATTTTTAAGGTGGAGGCTGTGGCGTTGGAGTAGGACTTGGTTGGGGGTTTGGTACTGCCTTTGGTAGCAAATATCGGTCCTCACGGGTCACATTTCAAGGAGTGGAATTTGATAGCAAGGAGACAGTTAACAGCAAGGAGTTCTCAAAGCCCAGTACAGAAGCTGGAGGTGCACGGTAGTAGTGTTTTCTACTTTGTAAATTCCTGGTCGACCTATGGAGCTAAATTGAATTTGTAATAACAAGAACCTGTGGAGATTGATATCTTCCTTTCAAATTGTAGCAGTTTTTGGATAATGGTTGCCCCGAATGGTAATGTGATCTGTACGCATATTTTATTTCAAGAAAACTAATGGTGTGCTTATAGTCGTGGAGTGGATATGGAGCTGTTGGTAGTAAATGAGTTTGTTTGGTAGCATGCAGATGGGAAGGAGAGAAGTAAAAAGTGAATCTGAATAGTATTTTTATACACTACTTTTTACTCTCTCATTTTCATTCCCTTTTCTATTTTTCTTCAATGAAAACTTATAGTGTTTACTTTATTTTTCTATATTTTTTTCATTTTCATCGAGTATATTCTGAAAGAAGAGACTGAAAATAGGAAATAAATTTACTTTTGTTTTTTTAGTTTTATGAATGTGTAATTTTGATCATCATAAAAAATGGATTTGAACATTTGATTCTTTAGTGTGTTTTTTCTTTCATAATTAAAAATTAATTTGGATTTTTAATTTTCAAGAAACTTCTAGTAGTTGTTAAACCGTTAGCAATTTCTTCAACAGAGAAAAATTAGTAGAAAATATTGTACAGATTTTATACCATTAAAAAGACTTTTTTTGCAGTGACATACTTTTACAGTAAAAGTTCTTTTGATCCATTTTTAGTCTATCATTCTCATCATTTTTATATTATTTATTTTAATTTTTTTAGTGATGTGATGTGATGATATGATAAAAATAATGAATTAAAAATAAATAAAAAAGTGGATTAAAATATTATTTATAAATTATATTGATAAAAAACTTGTTTTTTCATTATAATTGAGAGGATTTATTTTGATGGGGAGAAGAGAAGTAGGCAATAATCTTCATGTTTTTTTTTTTATTGTACGACAACAGAATGATTCGATTGTTTAGTTAATAAAGGTATGATTTTATTAATATCCTAAAAGTGATATATTATTTTTCTCCTTTCTAAAATAAGTTGAAGAGAATAATACCATAAAAATCAATGTTCTTAATTTTCTAAATTCTCCCTCTTCCTTCAAATTTATAAACTAAATAAAAAATATTTTGTTCTTGAAGTAAATACAATCAAATAGATTGTTCGAAAAACTTTTCCATTTGCACTTTTAGAAAATAATATATATAACTTCCTCATAAGCTAAAATTAATTTATGAATAAAGCAATTCATATTAGTTTTTAATCTAATTTTTAAAGTCATTTGAAGATGATTACAAACAGATTTGACTGGCAAGATCTACCATTGGAGCAAATAATTTCACGTTGATAAAATAAATGGTATTCCTTAAAAAATGCTCTGAGTTAATGAAATTAATAGGGAAAAAATATTTAAGCAATAACATTAAGCTAATTGTAAAACTCATAAAATTAAATTAGTATTACGAATATCTGGGTGTTTTTTTTTGTGTGTAGTGTTTAAATGTGTATGCCCGATCCATATCATTAAGATAAACCACTCATCTAAATAATCAACTTATGCTTATGTTTTTCCAATTTAAGCCTAAATTAAGTTTAACTTACGAGCACATTGATTTTTTTCTTCTTAATTTAGTTTAATGATTTAGCTTTTGTTTAATTCTAGGTGCAACTACTTTTGTTTTCTCCCTAACTTCAACTTGACAATTGAAGGCTTATTCTCATCAGGAAATGTTCATCGCAATTAATTATAAAACCATGTTTAATGACAAGAGTTAATGACAATCGTACTATGATTAGATATCAATATGTTTTATTTTCATCTACTGTAAATTATTACTATTATTAATATTTAATGTGATCAAATAACTAAAACGTAGGATTCTCTTATTATTTACCTGATAATTAAGTATAACATTCTTTTAACGTTAAGCAATTCATAATTTATCAAGCGATTTAAACAAAATTTACATTATATATATACGTTAATCTAAAATAAACTCTTTCTTTTATAAATAAACAATTTAAATGTATGGGAAGTAATAAATAAAATTGAATTCTCCTTATTCATTTTCGAAATCATCTTCTAGATGTTGGTACGAAATTAATCATAAAGAGTAGCACTTATCATATAAGCCATAAATAGATTTTGGCAGTTATTCCCATGCACATGATGAACGAACTGGTAGTTGATAACTATGAGGAAGAAAAGCACGTGGTGGTAGAAACGGAAAGTGCAACCTATCTACCACCGTTTCATTTATAAATTTGGTTACGTACGTGTCTTATACTTTCACACTCATTTCTTATACCAACTTCACCAAAATCTCATTCATTAAGCATGGCCGAACCAAGGGTTTTCACTCTCTCACAGGTTGCTCAACACAGATCCAACAGAGACTGTTGGGTGGTGATCAATGGCAGAGTAAGTACTGCCTTGTTACGTTAAACACTGTAACTCTCGATCATCATCAGCAACAATATACCAAAAAGATTCACTCAGATGTTTTGATTTTTGTAGGTTTTGGATGTGACAAAGTTCTTGCAGGAACACCCGGGAGGGGAAGAGGTGATTCTAGAAGTGGCTGGGAAGGAGGCGACGAAGCAGTTTGATGCCATTGGACACAGCAAAGCAGCACAAAACATGGTAGTGAAGTACCAGGTTGGTGTTCTGCAAGGTGCCAAGGTTGAAGAGGTAGACATGAACGATGATGTTGTTGACACGGAATCCAACACCAAAGAGATGAGTGCCTTCGTCATCAAAGATGGTGCAAACTATAAGTCAATCTCATTTTACGAGTTCTTTGTTCCTCTTCTTGTTGCTACTCTCTACTTTGGCTATCGATGCCTCACCGTCCCTCACTACTAGCTCTTCTTTTTCAAACTCGTTGATCATATGAATGCTATTTGTTGCGTGTGTTAGCTTTTAATTCAGATTGTTCTTTACTCATATCTATCTATTGGAAGGTGTAATAACATGGGTTCAACGAGGAGAATATGTATAAGCTCTATTTTTTTTATTCTTTCTGTTCATTTTCTATTTTTCAACCAAATATGTTTTTTTTCTTATACAATATTCGGTTTTCTTTATGATTAAATTTTGTTCATTTTCTATTTGTTCAAACATATAAAAATCATGACAAAACTAGTGTAGAATGCCATCGCTGGTAATGTTTTCCAGCTAGGTTTAAAGTTCTGTCTTAATAAACTATGCATTAAATAAGTTTATGAATGTATCAGGCATTAGACAAGTATGCATTAAATAAACTATGCATTAAATAAGTTTTCAATATGTGTGATATGTAAGTTTTCTCTTAAAACTTATATATTCCTTCCACGTTTCACTCTCATAATACGTACATAGGTTTCTTAACAAGTAATATAAAAGAGACTCCTGACACCTGGTTGAAAATTTAAAGAGAATTGCTTTGTAGCACCTAACTTAACTATTTCATGATGTTATGTGTTAATTTATTGTTTTACTTTATCTATTTGACACGGACTATGACATGAGATGTGTTTGGTAAAACAAACTCTCTAAGTGACAAAAAACAAATGATTTTTTAAACAAAAGTAAACAAAATACACAATTCTACATTTCGGCACAATGGATAATTTGTTTTATTTGGTTTTAACCTCTATAATTGATTTTTTTTAATAGAGTTCATATAAAGGCAAATTCAACACTAATAAATCTTGAAAAAGAATAATATAAAATGTTAAAACAATACTTCTAATTTAAAATATTAAAGTAAGATATTTAATGATTTTTTATATACTTTATTCTCTGATTATTTCTTATTTATATTAAAATTGGTCCATCCGGATAGTAATTATAGATCTTTAGCAAGTATATAATAAATTAATAATATTTGGATTTAGAATCCATTTTGAAAAAAAAAATCTTAATAATAATACCACTACTCTTAAGCAATGGACTGGAAAATAATAGTCTTTGTCTTTATAAACAAACCTCTATACTATACTATCATTAAAAAACATATACACATTAAATGTTTCTTACCTAAATCTCATTTTAGATTTAACATGAACAAAATTATTTAACTCACTTAAATTCTTAAGAAACATTTGAAAGTTTGTGCCAACCATTATCCAAGTCTCTACGAATTTGTAGAGGGAAGACCACCCATTCTTTGAAAGAATTCTTTTATCATAATAATTATACAAACTTAATTCTCAAACTACATAATTTGAAAATTGTGATATAAGTCAAATTTTTTTTCGTGTAATCGATCATTGAGAGCCAAAACGCATAATATGAGTACACTAATACATTATACAGGAAGAAACAAAAAGAAATTGTTCTATAAAACACATGAAATGGTATATGTATATTTTTTCAGTAGACAATGCCTTGTCTGGGTAGGACAATAAAAACTGTCTTTTTATTACAGTTGTAATCCGGTGAAAATTTAAGAGAAAAAACCATGAGAAACAAAAATGAAAGTTTAATCCAATAAAACTAATACAAAATCATTGAAATAACAGACTCGGTGTTCCATAGACTTGGTACAACAATTAATAAATCTTTGTTTGTTGAGCCCTTGAAAAATATATAATCGTTCCTTAGCTCTAGACTTAGCATAATAACAACGAGTAAATCTCATTAGTTCTTAGTAATTGACATGAATGAAGATGGATATTGGCCCCAAATTGTGATCGCAAACCTAAAATCTTTGGTAGATAACACAGTTATCGCATCCATGAGAAATTATATAGGTTACACTGTCCATTCAATTAGTTCTGTACATCTTGATCTCCTGATATAGTACAAAAGCGAAGAGGGAATACAACACTCTTCTCGATACCATTCTCAGATAGGTGAAAAATGGATACCATGAAGAGAAAAACAGCTAGGAAGTGCTACACTGTGCAATGGAAGACTCTAAACAGTGACATCAAAGCATTCAAATGTTACATCAAACCATGTATGCCAGCGAGAACCAGAAAAAAGCCTCTCGCTTGCCTATGCGACAACATATATGAACTCGAATCAAGGCATCGCTTGTCCCAACCTGATTCTGCCAGCCGCATTCCAGAAAGTGATAGATAATGTAACAAAATTTTCCTTTCTACATCGTGCAAAAAGCAATAAAAACTGCAGGCAAATAAAAAATAGTAAGCAACATATACTATGTAAGCAATAAGCAGGGTTAGAGGTTTAGAAAATAGTTAGGAGTGCAGTTGCTGATTACTAGCACTGTTTGGACAACCAATGTATGTGATCAATTTCAGAGTATACAGTGTAAACATTATAAATAGATTGAAGACTTGAGAAGAAGGGAAATGCTGGAATAATAAAGTTTTATAAGTTCAAAATAGCTTCATGTCTATGTGTGAAATCATGTGTACAGAAAGGAACGAAGAGCACCAAGAAGCAGCCTTCTGCCTTTCAGAAACAAAGGAACCAGGAGTAAAAAGAGACGAAAATAGTTTCATGATCAAGGGAGGTGAAATTCCACCAATAAAGTAGTGTATGATAAAAGCTACAGAAATCTGAGAGAATGCAAGTGCATACATTTCTTTAAAACACCCAAACAAAGATCTAAATCTTACCAATCAAGCAAAGGAGAATAACAGCCCAGATAGTTATTTGAACATGCCGATTGTATTGCATTTGGTATTGAGATCTTTGAAGCTGCCTTTGCAAAGCCCCATACCACCCGTGGAGTTGCTTATCATAAGATTCATCATAATTATCAAGGCAATTCTTACTTTCTTCATAGTATGCCTTGATGCCCTTTATTTGGAAAAATAAACATGAAAGATTAATAATTAAGCAAAAGCAATGACATACACAAGCAAATCTCCGTTAAAAAACAAAAGCAGCTAAAGCACAAACCCCATTCAATCCAGCCGATGGTAATAGTGCATTATCCGTTTCTTCACAATGATTCACTGGTTTCAGCTTTCTATAACCATTCTTAGGCCACTTCAACTTAGAGATAGTATCCACGGAACCAAAAAATCCAGAGAGACTTGCTACCTTGTGCACAGGATTTAGACTGGAAGAACCATTGGAGGAATTCGATTCTTGCACACCATCAGTAACAGTGATTTGCCAAGAACCAATATCAGGATCAGCAGTAGCTGCCCTGCGATGCCCAAGTGACTTTTCCTGTGCTACATCAGACGAACCCCACCCAGATGAAATATGTAAATTGCTTGAACAATTAGGGATAGAATCTTTGTCACTTAATTGCACATTTTCACCATCTCTGCTGTTACATTTCGCAGGATTTTTGCTAACAGCAGCCGATGTTCCCGAGAGAAATGATGCTAGTTCATCACGTTCTCCTTCATCCAGACGCGGCCAAGGCAGAGATGCCTTGGTACCTGAATGAACAGGTTCTAGTAACAAATGTTCAACATTGCTAATCTTGTCACGGATGGCATCAACAAAATCTCGGTGTCTATTTCTTGCATCCTCAGTTGAAACTTTGCTATAACTTAACCGTGTAGCCCGTTCAAATTCCTCTAACTGCATAAGCCATACAAGTGCAACCACATGCTTTGTTATGATGATACATAATTTGAAACTATATTTACTAAGAGAAATTACCTGCCATGTAGCAGTGCCAATGGCAGTTTGTAGATCTCGGCGGGCCTCATCACAGTTCCACAGGCTGGATGCATCCTTCATTGTGTGAATCCATGTTCTATAGATAGATTCCATCCTAGAAAACACAATCATAGCATGTCAATAACAAGAAAATTAGGCCCAATAGATATGTGGTTCAGTTGGCAACACACGCTGAGGAAGACTTAAGTTCAATTCCAGCAACACATCCATGAACAGGACTGACAAGTTTTAACTATGTTGTCGGTCCCTGACCCACAATTAATTTCAAAGCCAAACCAGAGGGTCGAAGCTTATGAGGAAACCTTACCTTGTACACGAGCCAAAGCTCCCAAATATATTGGTTAATGATAATAACAAGAAGATGGCATCAATTCAGGCTTCTTCTTTTAAGATTGTGCACAAAAAAATGAACTTAAAAACCTTGAAGCTTTTCAATATTGGGAGAAAAAAAAAAGGTAGGTATTGGGAGGTGCATTTATTTCCCCCAAAATGGAATTACATGGCAAGATTACATTCTATTATGCCTACCTACATTCTTCGGAAAAAAACAAATTAAGGATTCGATTAAACATGAAAACCAAATGCAAAACCTATTTGGAAGAACGACATCTACCTGTCAGAAGATTCCTGAACTTCTTCGGCAGCACTAAAGAAAGGATCTTTTTCCCATCGATCAAAACTCGACGCCATGAATATTGAATGATAATATAACCAATGTATGATAACTGGAATATGGAAAAGAAAATAGTGGGTAATCTGTGTTGGGGATAGAGGGAAAGGTGGTGAATTAATTGGAAGAGAAATTCTTGTTATTCTGTTCTCTCTCAGAATAATGGGAGGAATTGCAATTTGCAATGAAACCAAAAAGTAGAAAGAATAATTAGATTATATCCCTCTTCTTACCTCACCCATTTTATTCATCAAATTATAAGGTCCCTCGCGTCTCACTTATTAATATTAGTACCACCTGAATCACCTTTATAATTTACGAGTAAAAACACAGACTCTACTCTTTTTTCTTCTTTTTTTTTAAATATTAAAAAATAATAAATATTATTATAATTATAATTATAAAATTAAATATAAATAATCTTTAAAATTTATTGTCAATAATTTTTATTTATTTTATAGGTAATTATTATTAAAAAATAATTAAATAACTAAATGGTTCATTTTACATAAATAATCACTTAACATATAATATAAATAAAATAATTATTTAATTTAAAAGAATTATTTAATTTAAAAGACTTATTTAAAGATTAAAATTAGAAAATAAATATAAATAAGAATCTTTTTATATATAGTATAGATATTATATTTTTGTTATTATAAAGCATGAAAGGTATGTATATAAATGAAATTAATAATAATATTTTTATTGTAAATTTTAAAATAATGTTAGGAGTGGGCTTTAAGCTTAATGTAAGAATTGCACTCACTCATCTATTGTAAATTTGACCTTATTTATAGTCGATGTGGGACTTCCAACACATACGATAATGTGTGTAACAAAATGTCCAAGAAAGTAGTTCGCTAGGATAGGCTTTAACTTCGTTACGATGTCATGTTAAAAGTGAACTTTAAGCTTAACTCAATCTCACAAAACCGACTTATAAAGTGAGGATTGCACCCACTCATATATTGTGAATTGACCTCTTTTGTAGTCGAGGTGAAACTTCCGACAAATAAAAAAAATGTAAAATATAAAACTATTAAAAGTTTATTTTCAAGACGTGTTATCTCTAAACTTATTGTGTCATATTAATAGATATTCAATTTCAATCCATGTATAACTCACAATTGTGATAAACACCCTTTTTTCAATAATGCAGTGTATTTCTATTGAAATACATAATAGAAAAAAAATATGTTGCTTTTAAAAGATACAAAAAAATTAATAAAATAAATAAACTACTGAAAATATAATTTTTTCCAGAAAAAAAATTAGAATCTAGGTCCTTATAAAAGACATTCCATCGCATCAAGCAACAGATGGGAATGAATATCAAGGTGGCAAAAGATTCTAATAAAAAGATAAGAAGAAAAATCATATAATTTAATCTATCTTTTTCACTCTTCAACCGCTAAAACAATTGTTTTTTTCTTTCCTCTGTTTGACATTAGTTAATAGTTTATATATTTCATTAAATATGAAGAAGTAGTAAAACAAATATTAGTTATATTTTATGATAATGTTTTTAAACATTTTAATTATTAATTAGAGAATTGACTATTAATCAAATAAAATATCAGTACATGCTATTTCTAAATAATTTATAAGTTCTAAAACATATCATTTATTTCGAAATGAATGTACGGAACTAAAATTAATTATTTATATTTTATAAAGGTATTTGTTTCCAAGAATGTAGATCAAATTTTGTTTTATTTTATAAAGAGCAAAATGACTTCAAAATTAGAAAAAGAAACTATTGTACATAGACCAAAAATTAAAAGGAGAATTATTATAATAAAAAAGTAATGAGAAGAGGGGTTTAAGAGTGGAAGTTGAGGGTTTGAGGGTAGAAAGCAAAGAAGATGAAGGAAGCGGAGGAGCAACTGTGCGAGGCGGCCAAAAAGGGTGACGCGGAGAGAGTGAAGGCTCTCATAGACTCCGGCGCCGACGTCACCCACTTTGACGGCGAGGGCCTCAATCCTCTCATGCACGCCGCAAAGGAAGGCCATGCACCCGTTCTCACTCTCCTCCTCTCCGCCGGTGCTCCCTGGAACGCCCTCTCTTCCTCCGGCCTCTCCGCCGGCGACTACACCATGCAGGAAGGCCACAGCGAAGCCTTCGACCTTCTCCTAAACGCCGGTACACATTTCTCTTTTCCAATCCGAGTTTTACTATTTGCCTGTTGGGATCTGATTTCGTTTCAATTTGTCAGGGATTCAGGCCGAACTCATTCTGGGAACAATTGCGAGGAAGGAAAACAAGAGCGGCGATTCCGGTGTCGATTATTTGGAAGATAGGGTGAGTTTTAGCGAAGACAAGCTTATGGACTCTGAAAGCAAAGCTGTGATGATGGCGTGGGAGAAGCCATTGATGGAGGCACATGCCAAAGCTGTTTGTTCGGGAGGGGGCCACGTGCTCAATATTGGGTTCGGAATGGGGCTCGTGGATTCGGCCATTCAGCAGTATGCACCTGCATCACACACTATCGTTGAGGCTCATCCGGAGGTGTATCAACGCATGCTTCGCTCCGGTTGGGGTCAGAAGGAAAATGTGAAGATAGTTTTTGGCCGATGGCAGGATGTTCTGTCTCAGCTTGAAACATATGATGGTAATTTCTGATCCTTATCTCCATGGACTTTGATACTTAATTGTAGTTCTGCAATTTATTCCATTGTCCTCTGTTTAAAACAGACGATTTTTTTTTTTTTCTTTTTCGGAGATCCTATATTGGCTAGGGAATCGGCCAAATTTCGTTTTTTGAGCTACTTTTTTGGATTTATTTAAGCTTAATATCTGATTTTAAGCTGAGAGCTCACTCTATCAGACCGTCCACCTGTTATCAAATTATCTGCGAACCGATAGAGAGTAGAGAAATAGTTTGGATGTAATTAAGTTGGTGTAGAGAAGAGATGAGGATACGGATAGAGAGATGAGTATAAATAGGAAGCAATTTTTATTGTTTATTTTAATTATCTTTTGTTCTTTCTCTCCTATCAGACACCCTATCTTAATTTGATCTTTATCCATTTTCACAACCAAAGTTTATGGTTTATGGCTATATAAGTGAGGGAAATCTTTAACTTTTTAGCTTTTGGAGATGAGTTAGACCTAGTTTCGAATCTGGGAGTTTTATTTATTTGTATCAAAGGCATCCAATTCTTTGGGAATTTGATATTTAACTGTTTTCAATATTGTCATGCAATCCATGCACTGACCTCTCACCTAGTGGAAAATTAGGCTTTATTATCATTGTTGTTGAATATGTGTATTATGCGTGATGAGTTTTATCTGGGTTGTGTCTGATTTGGATCGGCATGAATTGTGTTCAGGAATATTCTTTGACACCTATGGGGAGTACTACGATGATTTGAAGGAGTTCCACCAACATCTCCCAACATTATTGAAGCCTGGTGGTATCTACTCATTCTTCAATGGCCTCTGTGGCAGTAATGCGTTTTTCCATGTTGTTTACTGCCATTTGGTATCACTTGAGCTTGAGAATTTGGGGTATTCCACGCAATTAATTCCATTGCCTGTTAAGGATTGTTTAGGAGAACAAGTTTGGGAAGGTGTGAAACAAAGATATTGGCAGCTAGATACGTACTACCTTCCTGTCTGTCAGTCTGTAGAAGACCCTGAATGATGTAGGAAATTGATGTTCTGCAGTTTAGAAGAACTGCACCCTGTGCAGTTACTGATTTCACCATTGATGTTAGTTTTTCTCCCCTCTATTTATTTAAATCAAAGGGGAATGACTGAAATCTCATGCAGTGTTTTTTCAAAACTGTTGAGGATATTGAATCGAGTGGTGTATGGTTTGATTTTAATTACAGTCCAAAGGTGTTTTAACACTGTTGTTGCATTTGTAACTTAAAAATGATACTGTAAGAATACAGTTGGAGTCAACTTCATATGTTATTTCATTACATGGTGTCGTTTAAATTTAGAAGTCTTTGACTATAATCACCATGGTTCAAGAAAGATCACTATATTTAATAACGAAGGATTTGTTTTTAAATTATGGAATTAAAAAAAAAGCTATTATTTTCAAGTCTAAATGCTCATAACTGGATGAAGTTTAGGGTAAATTGAGCTGTATCCCCTTTTCTCTTTGTAGAGCTTTCTATATGAAGCTGAGTGTAGCAATCTAATCATGTCATTGTGGTCATAATCTAGTATCATCGTATTCTCAATTCTCAACTCAAATAAGGCAATGAATGGTTACCGGACATGTTTCCCATTATAATTGGACTCAAGATTTTGGGATGAGTTGTAGTTAACAGAAAGTTAATTTTATTAACTTGTGATTCGGACGCAAATGCGTCTTTTTATCCCTTGAAAAAGAAAGTATCATTTGTTTTAATGGATAACGCTAATAAAGATAGAAAAGTTTATTCCTGGATTGACTTCTAAAAAACAAAAAATTGGAAAAATTAATGAGAACTTTTATAAATTAATATTAACTGAAAAAATATTTTGTTTCAATTTTTCTTCTTATATTTCTCTGGAAGAATTTTTTTTAGAGAAACATAACCAAAGATGTTTTAAGAGGGATACAAGTAAATTCCCGGGCAAATGTTTTTGATTATGTGATCTAAATGGTGGTAACGAAAGAGCTTACTACCTTAGCAGTTCAGTTTTTTTGTCAATGCTTCATATTTTTATTCGTTATTTATTACATACCAGGACTAGGAAATTACCAAAAGAAATCTAAAAGTACTGGTAATGCAATTGGGATGCCTGCAGTGGATCAACCATCTGATAGATAAACCTGTCAGTACGCGCCAACGAGAGCAAAACTGAGTAAATACGAATTACCATTCAGTAGCATTATTCATTCATTCAGAAACGCCATTAGTCCATTACCCTGTTTCTTTACTGTACAATCATTCTTTTATAATTTTCAGAGAACAGCAAGAGACACATAATACCCCTTTGCTGGACCAAAAGCAGAATAAAACATAGATAAACTATTATTCTTGAACTCAGCCGCGTTTGCAACAGGTAATTCAGAGTCAGGGCCTTTAAAAATGAGAGTCAAGTCCAGCTGAAAGCAATGGGACTAGAAACCTTGTGTTTCCCATCAGACCATTCTAGATAAGCAAAACTGGTTGTCCCAGAAGGCTCTGAAGAAGACGTGAACGTAACTGTGTAGCTCTTCTTCTCATTGAGTTCACGGAAACTGAGTGTTTGTGGTTGAACCACAATCTTCACCGAGGGAGACTGTGTCACTGAAACTGTATACGTTGCTGGGGCACCCACGTTTGTTAAAGTCCTTGTGTACTGAACAGTGGTTGGTTTCTGAGAACCACCCTTTACTCCAAAAGCCGTGTTAAAAGGAACAGCAAAAGATGGGTAGTTGAGATCTTCCACTCTGTACTTCTTCCTTTTGCTGCAAGTAAAATCTCTCCTTGCAACAAGCTTTATCTGAGAGGAACTGTACTGCAGGGCACAGAAGAAGCTCAAGTAGTCATCCACGGTGGCATCATAGACAAGGCCAGGATCAAAAGCAGCCACTGGATCTACATGTCCAGCACCAAAATCAAACGGTGTAGCTGGGAGGCCATTGTCAACATCTTTTAAGGTTTGCCCATTTTTGTAGGTTCTGTAAGATGTGGTCATGAGGGCAGACCTTATAGCTGCAGGGCTCCATTCTGGGTGAGTGCCCTTAAGAAGGGCAGCTAACCCACTGACATGGGGGCAGGACATGGATGTGCCTGAGATTATGTTGAATTCCACATGCCTTGTGTCTTCAGTCATACCAGTTGGTCCAACTGCACCACTCCACCCAGCTAGGATGTTAACTCCTGGAGCTATCAGGTCTGGTTTGAGCACCTTTGGTGTCAGCAAATTTGGCCCTCTTGAGCTGAAAGCTGCCACCACTGGGGATGGTTGAACCCCTAACTGGGTGCCACCAAACGAAAGTTTAGCTGTGGGATTGGAAGATGAGAAAACATACTTCTTTAACTCAATGCTGGATTTCTGGCCCAAAGCTAATGCCGGAAGGAGATAAGAGTCAGCTACTAACTCTTCCCCGTAATCTTCATTGTTTGCTAGTATCATCCCAATGCCTCCAGCACTCTTCACCACCACACCCTTTTCCACCCTTGGATTCCCTCCTCTGTCACAAATCACGATTTTTCCTGCTACTTTTGCAGCAATCAAACTACCTTTGCTGCACTGACTTCCTTCTGAATCTCCACTCACATTACCGGCATACACAATTGGAATTGGAGTCTTAGGTGGGAGTTTGCCATTGTAAAGGGACACCCCAGTGTAAGCCTTACCATTCCCCAGGGTGACATAGGCAGGGAAGTCACGGTCTATAGTTCCAGCACCAACTGTGGTTAACCATGGTGCCACATTAGACAAAGATGCTTCACTAGGCCCACCATTTCCTGCTGAAGTGGAAACCAGTATTCCGTGGGCAGTGGCAGCAAAGGTTCCAATCGCAATAGTGTCTCTATAGTAGTCCGTCAAACCTCCCCCAATTGACATGGAAAGGATGTTGACACCATCTGCAATGGCCTTGTCAATGCCAGCAGCTATGTCTGATGAAAAGCACCCTCCAAGCCAACACACTTTGTATGTAGCAACTCTGGCTTGTGGGGCCATGCCTCTTGCCGTCCCATTAGCAAAGCCGAAGAGGCTAGCTCCTGCAACTACAGAACCTGCTGCTGTTGTTGAGGTGTGAGTTCCATGGCCATCATCATCCCTTGGTGACTTTGATTCTGTACTTTCATTGATGGGTCCAAACGCCGCCTCATAGCCCTTTGCGAAAAACCTTGCACCAATCAGCTTCTTGTTGCAGTTTGATGGGTTGAAGTTCTTACCTCTCTCACACTCACCTTTCCAGCTACTTGGAACTGGCCCAAGACCCTTGTCATCGAAGCTTCTTAGCTCAGCCCACACACCAGTGTCTAGCACTCCAACAACCACATCGGTTCGGATTCCAACGGGCAGTGAAAAAGTGATGGCGTTCCCCAACCCCAGAAACTCTGGTGTTCGAGTTGTGTGAAGATCGTATCTAACTTCAGGGATGACGGAGAGAATTCCCGGTTGCTTTGAGAGTAACTCTGCTTCTTGGCTAGTTAGCCTTGTGGAGAAGCCATGAGCTACATGTTGGTATGTGTAGAGCATCTCTGCTGAGTCTGACACTGATTTCAGCGACGAATCATACCACAGGAGATGGTCATTGAAGCTTGATGGCATGTTGAACTTGTCCATGTGAATTATGTATGTGCTTTTAGAGTGGTGATTGGTTTTCTTTTCTGCTACGGTGTGTCTGCTACAGAAAACCAGCAACAAAGAAATCAGAAGGGACTTGAATATCAGCATATTCATCTTGTCACCTTGCTCTCGCTCCACCATTTCAGTTTTAGCAGAATTTAGTCTCAGCCTTCTCTCCAATTTGCTTCAGAAACGCAGGGAAAGTTGCTATATATTGTTGCGGGCCTGGCTAAGATATCTTCCAATAATTGGAAGGTAATGATAACGAGGAATGAAAAAAAAAGAAACAGTGTAATGGAAATGCAATGTACACTTTCCTCTATATATAAAATTATGTTGATATCAAATTTTGAATGCGTATAGTAAAAGTTAACAAATTTATATATATTATAACTTTTTTTCTCGTAAAAATGTAAAATAAAATCACCATTCTATTGTTTAAAGGTATTTGTTACACCTGATGAGAATTTATTTTAATTCTATTAAATACCCAAAAGGAATTCAAGCACTGAAGTTTTTGATAAAATGAAAGATTATAAAATTTGCTTAGTAATTCTGGACTGATTTATATGAAGGTAAAAAACCATGTTTATCTTCAAATTCGATCTAATATTGTTATTCAAAAAATACCTTTGCCTTTAATTCTAAAATTTTTCCCTAATAAATATGACTAAAAGTAATTTAGGAAATGTGTTCTATCAAATCAGGAATATTATTAACTATCATTTATCACTTGTATAAAACTAGTTGTTTTTGTGTCCTTGGGTCCATGGAGTCTGTTTCATTTTATTCCATTTAATTAATTCAATAAACACAAGCACTGGTTGGCATTAAATTCCCTGTTTATCCCACTAAATTCAATCACTTCCCACCAATCTAAACTTAACTAAGCTAGTACGTTACTCCATTAATTACAATCCAATCAACTTATTTGATCATACAATGAAACAATAACACATTAAAATAAAAGTTAATAAACTGTAGTAGTTGGATGTATAACTGCACACGCTGAACTACATAGGATCCTGTTAAAATTATTTTTCACAAAAAAAAAAAAA
>Ga0214542_1001943_pt1 | contig 42781 bp, 16 predicted proteins | sample CNSS1metaG_FD_160096 | JGI IMG/M metagenome (GOLD analysis project Ga0214542, IMG submission 160096) | Root nodule microbial communities from cowpea collected in UCLA plant growth center, Los Angeles, California, USA - CNSS1 | ecosystem: Host-associated > Plants > Roots > Nodule | place: USA... | reverse complement strand
AGACTTATTGGTTATTATTATGGGAAGTGATAATAAAATAAAGATAAAGATAAAATAAAAACCAACTTGATGGACGTTGGTTTATAAAAGGAATTGGGGTTCTGTCTCTGGCCATAAGGTTCTTTTTCATTGTAACCCATCGGGAACGTATGAGAAGAGAAAGAAAGGCAAAGAGATAGATTGGGAAACGGTGGTTGAAGAGCACACAAGATTATAAATTTGAAGAACGCATATTCACAGGATCTCTCATGGATCAAGGTTAGTGCTCTATTATGATTTATCGTGTGAGAATTATAAATCTTAAAGATCCTTAATTAGTTTTACAAATTATACCAAGGTTGTACTAAGACTTCGATGATAAATTTATTTTATTTATTTTTTTCCTCTTTCTTCCTTCTCACACGCAGAACTTCTTCTTCTGTTCCTCTTTTTTTTCTTCTTTCGTTCTCAATATCTCTCCTCTCTTCCTATTCATCCTATTTATAGTCCTATTTGTAATGATTACATTAGTTCAAATTTAACCTCATTTCCTTTGGTTTTGCTCATTACGTTCCAATTCAATTACTGGTTCGTAGATTTTTTTTCTTCTTCACAGTAACATGATAAAATGACATTTATTGTTACGTTATCCTTTCATATTTTATTTTTTCTTATTTTTAATAGCTTTGACGCGTTATCTACTTATCACTCTTTTATTCTATTTTTTTTCTTGCTTTAATAGAATTACCTTATACGGTAATAATTTAATATTAATTCCAATTATAAAATCTTATAGTTTAATTTGAAAATATATATTTCATATATAAGTGATTTAAAAAAAAATCTAATTAATCTTATTAGGATATATTTTAAATTTGTCCTCAATAATTCTTAAATTATATGAAAAAGATAATTATAATTTCATAAAATATTCTAAAAAATATATCTCTTTTATTTTATTTTATTTATATTATTATTATTATATTTCTTTTGGATGTTACAATTCTTCCCTACTTATAGAAATTTCGTCCTCGAAATTTGTTTTTTTTACTAAAATAAATGATGATAAATTCCTCTTATTTTTTCTTCTAATTTCCATGTAATATCTCCATTAGCTTCATTCCACATGACCTTCACTAGAGGGATCTGTCTGCCTCTCAATTCTTTGACCTTCTTGTCCATAATCTGTATAGGCATTGCGTCAAATGTAAAGTTATTCTTTAATTGTACTGTATCATGTCTTATCACATGAGTTGGATCAGAAATATATTTTCTTAATTGAGACACATGAAAGACATTACGAAGGTTGGAAAGGAACGGAGGTAAGCAAATTTGATAAGCAACAGGACCTATTTTTCTAAGAATTTGGTAAGGGCCAATAAACCCGGGAGTGAGTTTCTTTGATTTCATCACTCTACCAATTCCAGTGGTTGGTGTTACTTTCAAGAATACATGATCACCTTCTTGAAATTCAAGAGGTCGTCTTTTCTTGTCAGCATAACTTTTTTGTCTACTTTGTTGTGTTAGGAATCCCTCAAATCCTTTATCAATAAAAAAATTATTAGTTACAAAGGAATGAGGTAGACCATGCCAACACATAATGTTTGTCAAGAAAAGTTTTTGTACCTGATAATAGTGGTGAGGAGCTTTGCCTATGTCCACTCAATGAAATAATCAATAGCAACTATAAAAAATTTGACTTGACCTTTGGCTAAAGAGAATCACTAACACATAAACAACTTATTACGTCACGAATATATGTACGCACTAGACGTAAAAAGTTACTAGTGGCATTTTTGTAGATAAATGCTCAAAATTAATGTGTGACCTCTTAGCATCGGACATGAATTTTCTCTCTTACTTCTGAATAGGGTGTATCATGCGTAAATTATGTCTAACGTAAGATGGTCAGTTTAATGAGAAAAAATATATTATTAGAGATAGGTCAATTTAGTCTTATTTAATTTTTTTTTCTAAAAAATACAAAAATACCAATTCAAATCAAATATTAAAACATTAATTTAGTTAAACCTAAATTTTATATTAAATATAGATTAAACGTAGTTAGTTTTTCATTTTTATATGTAATTGAAATGCCTTTTTTCATGAAAAACGAGTTGTTGGATTTATTATTTTTTAAAGGAGTGCACTAAATTTTGTTCTGAAGAAGATGCTCTCTGGAGTTGAAATGTTAATGTGAAAAGAAATTGAAAAAAATAAAAGAATTAAAAGAAAAGAAAAAAAACTTTTACTATTATTATCAATATAACTCAAATCAATAATAATTAAGCTTTAGAGCTTTGAGAATGACTACGTATATGTAATTAACAATGTAAATAACAATATACTTGAAACATAAAAAAACCAAAATGAAAGATGATACACATTTGAAGCAAAGCCAGAGCAATAAAAATCAATCCATCAACGAGTACTTTTTTCCTGAAAAAGCTTGAAACTTGGGTAGTTCCTCCTTCTCCTTATACGACTCTTCAGTTGTCTTGTTCTAATAAGAGAAAATTGAAAATTTGATAAATCACATCATTGACCAATAAATATTTAGGTATAACACATATTACTAATAATAACACACTCACCTTTGTGGATGCTTTAGGTACATTCACATTTGACCCAAACACAAGCTTTCCAGGTTTACGTGTTTTAAAGTTGGATTTTTTTGTTTCATTTTCAGTTTGTTGCTCCTTTGGTGTTGAAGAGGATGTTTCTTGTACTGATTGTGTACAAGGTTTGTCATCCAAACGCCTTGCAGTACCAGTGAACGGAGTCATTTTGGCACTCTTCGTTGCCGAATCTTCAACTGAAACATAAAAATTACGGTCAGAATCTACAAATGAATGAATTTTATATAGTCCAAAAAATTTTTATTTTTTTATTTTTATATCAGGTAAATTTGACCACAAATTATAATTTATAAAAAAGCAAAAAATGAAATAGTTGGTACTATTATCGGAAGTCTCACATCAATTAATGTAAATTTAAAGTATATAAGTGGATGCAAACCTCGTCTTACAAGTTAGTTTTATGGGATTGAATTAGGTTTAAAATTCACTTCTTAATAAGGTATCAAAGTCATAGTTTAAAACCTATATTGGTGTTTGATATGCATATAATTATACCCACTATTGGACCACCCACTAATGTAAGTTACACTCGAGATATATATACCTCAACGTGAGAATATGTATTACAAATCTCACATTAATTAAAAATAAAATTAATTTAAAACATATAAATATAAATAGATGCAAACTTTATCTTATATACTACTTTTACAATACTAAAGTTAAACTTGAAGTCAACTGCTTAACAACGACTTCAATTCAACATAAATTACAAAAGGAGAAATCCTCCTTACAACTTCACTTTTTCACTATCACCAAAGTCGTCATATCATATGACGACCTCACTTTTTGCTTTTCCGACTTCTCCATTTATGTAATTTATGAGAAAATCTGCCCCCAATCATGTAAAAAAACTCTAAGAAAAAAAGATCACAATTACAAACACAACCTTGAGTACAATCCTTACCAGATGAAGTAGCTGACAGCATCGGTTTCTCAGGTTCTTCGTAATCAAGTGGTTGGACAAAATCAACTTCACAGTCTGTTTCAACTATAGTGACTGCATGAGAAGGTTTAGTTTCAACTATGTCAATGTAATATTGCTTGTCGTTATAAGCAATCATTATAGTGTCACCACTTGTTAAACAAAAGTGGTCTCTAAGTGAAATTTCCAAGCTGCACAAATGATACGTAAAAAAGAAATTAAGAAAATGTTAATCGACACACCCTTATCAGATTTGTTAAACATTATAAAACTAAATGTGATAGAAATTTTTACATGACTCTTGGATTGGAGATTTCGAAGAAATCTTTGGTGTGAGGCTGCAACTTCACATACGTTCCTCTACTGAGTTCTATGCTTCTCACTTCCACAGAATCTCCCTCTTCAAGATGCATATTTTCCATCATCTGTCAATAATTAAGCAACATATAATAACTGTTTAATTAATCTTTGAAACAAAGTAATGAAAGAAGGTTGAACCAAGAAGAAAATGAAATGACATACCCATTTCGGCATATAAATGTTACCCAAATCAGCAGTGAATTCTTGCACTCCACAATGACTAACTTTTCCATCAGAAGGATTTCTCAGCTCAAATAACATGGGATAAGCTATATCCATAGATGCTGAAATAATTTGAAGTTATTGTTTAGTAGAAGAAGAATGGATCAATATGTTCATTTAAACCAAATTTACATAAAAAGTAAACTTACCAAGCAGAATTAGGGCTGAAGGAGGCATGATAACTGCAGAAAAAGAAATAACATGAAACATTTTCATACATATTATCATGTCAAAAGTTTAAGGGTAATTAATTGTGAGCATACATACCTTTACCACCATTTTCAAAATTTGACTGCAGAACATAAAAAACAGTATCAGTTAGGTTTGGAAAAGATAAAGTAAGTCAGAAAACCTAGTTCTGCTAACATTTGAAACATAAGAACTCTTAGGTATTTGGAGAGAGGATTATCGAAAGATACAACACTCATGAATTTGAGCCTCGTACATAAGGGATTGATACTATTCTTATCCAAAATCTTAAGACGATGAATTTATGAATTTTTACTTTTATATAGTGTTCAACTTTCTTATTTTTATTCAATGTGAAATTTAGACTCACGTTTATATTCTCAATTATAAAGATTATATCTGATTCTTTGTACCTTATCAATGGCAGAAAGCGGGTAGCAATGGTAAACTTCATTAAAGGTTCCATCCCATTCATTGTAATTTGCTTCCTGTTCATGCCATACTGGTTCCTGCTCAATAACCCAGTTATATGGTTCATTTGGTTCCTGTTGATTCAGTTCCCAGTTATTTGGTTCTTGCTCATTCGATTCCCAGTTATTTGGTTCTTCTGCATCCGAGTTATTTCGTTGATGTTCATTCAAATGTTCTGATTCTTGTGTGTCTATTGGTTCGTGATCCTTCAAATAAAAACACAAAAAAAGTTAACAAAATTATAATACTGAAATTTTGGATAAATCTAACGGTACAGATAAATATAAATGCATGTTCAATATTTTTTATGGAAAGGGAAAATACAGTACATATTTATGTAACAAACCATAGTAAAAAAAATTGTTTTTTTATTGGTGGGTTATTTTGTCAAATTATTTATGCATAAATAAAATTATTTCCCATATTTTAACCACATATATAGTGTGTGAATTTGAAATTTTATTAAAATAAAAATTTATTTTTAAAAATTTTATTTTTGCTTTTAAATAATTTAAAATAACATTAAGAGTCTTACAAATATTTTAAAATTATAAGTATGTCAGTTTAGATTCCGCTTTAATATATATATATATATATATATATATATATATATATATATATATATATATATATAAATTATGTAAATATTTGCTATATAATAATTTAAAATTATATATTATTTTTTGAAAAAAAAAAACTTAATAGAAAGATGTAGACACACGCAATCACCCCATTACCGTATTTTTCACAAAAAGGATATCACTCTTTTTTTCATTCTAAGGATAGCACATCCCTTATGAAAAAAAAAAAAATCTTTTCTTAGGTTGAAAATTTCAGATGAAAAACATCTATAATAACAAATAATAATACAATTAAATAAAAACTTATAATTTACAAAAAATGAAGGAATTAATTGCATAACACACAACAAAAAATTCACAAAAGGCATTAACAAAATTAGTTATTATATATTCACACACAAGAATAAAATATTATATTGTACATAAAAATAAAAATAAAAATATTTCTACAATTGCTTTATAGTCAAGGTTTTTAATAATAAAAATAAGCTAAATGTCTATATTTTAAACATTTCATCAAAACTAATCGAATAATAATATTAACAATATAGCTATTAACTCATTTAGTATCAGTATACAGCTGGTAAAAAATATTTAAAACTTGAATTATAATCATGCACATTAAATTTTATATGTAAATATTTGTTTCAAACTCATACCTATGTACCCTAATACACATTAACATGGCCATTCAAAGTTTCATGTATGTTTATGTTTTTATTTTCTTCTCCAGACTTGGTATTTAATGAAATTCTTATTTCTCACGTAAACAACACTTAATCTGAAAAGAATTTTTTACCATGTCTTTCGAATGTGGGAATTTCCTGTGTACCAATAATCTGTAAAATAATATAGAAAAGTTAGCACAACTAATCAACAATTCATTATTTTAAAACATAGATCCTAATTTTATCCTCGATATGAAAAACCTCATCTTAAAAAAAATGAATTAGTAATTTGATTTTTTTATATTGAGATTTTGAGTATGTAAACAAAAAAAAGAATATTATTTCATTAAACCCTAAACATTAATATCATAGATGTCATGTATCAAAATTTAGGATTGTTACAAATCAAAATTTGGGATTATTATGTGTCAAACTCTGAATTTATCATATCAAATTCTAAGTTTGTTACGTTCAAAATTTAAACTTATCATCTATCAAAATTTTACGTCTCTCACATGTAAAAATATGATCAAATCAAAATCAAAGGAAAATAACTTATATTATCATGTGAGAGACATAAATTTTGATACATAACACTATTTTAATGGAAATAATCACATTGAGTGTTTTTTACCAAAATAAAAACTCAATTAAAAAAATTACAAACGTGAAAAATAAAAACCAATCAATGACACAGAGACAAAATTAGTAATTTATATACAAATATCATTGTAACCAGTAATCATATTCAAAGAATCAACAGTGTAAACGATTATAAGTTTAAGAACATGACATGAACCTGAAAGTATGAGAACAGTAAAACGAAACCGCAAATCCAAAACTTGAAAACTTGAGAAGAAGCTGTCCCTCAAAAAATACTGAAGCTTTGCAAAACTATAACTAAATTTGGATCTGAGTGTTCTACTTTATATAGTTGCAAATGTATATATATCTTTATATCCTCTATCTTTATATTTTTATATCTTTATCAGAATAAATACTCTTTCGTCATTAAAATATTTAATTAGTTGTAAATCACTATCATGATAATATATATATATATATATATATATAATTATTTACAATCACATGTATTATTTAAAATTTAAGTGAAAAGGATAAAATAAATATGTTTATATGGTATATTAACTAAAATAAATACTTAAGTAATAATAATAATTTTGAGTATATAAATTATATTTTTAATTTTTTAAATAGAAAACTGATATTGAAAATAGTATATATATATATATATATATATATATATATATATATATATATATATATATATATATAATATCATACGTGATAATGATAGCTAATTAGGTTAGATTTATTTTTATTATTTATTATTAAGAAAATATTTATTTCCATAATAAAAATTGTTTGTTTATCGAGACTACAACAACTATACCATTGAAAATTGAGCATAAAAATCTTAGTTTGAAATTGTTTTTTTACTTTAAGAAAACCTTAAAGAACCTTTTTAATATTCTAGTTCAACCGGAAAAGAAAAAAAAAACAAAAACAAGAACACAATGTACAACTTTACTTTCAGGCCCCATTCAGCGTGTCAAAGCCATAAATTAATTAGTAAATTTTGGATTGAAATAAAATTTTATATATATATATATATATATATATATATATATATATATATATATATATATATGTCACTTAGCACCATACAATTTTGAAATATAACTTTTTTAAAGTATTTATATTCTTAATTCAATATTTGGGATGAATCTGATTTTGATATTCTACACTAAAAGAGAAATTATTTTAGTATTTTAAATTTATAAAAGATATATCTGTACTTCCTTATTATTAACATTAGAAAGATTAAAATAATTTTAGTTGAAAGATAGTAAAGATGAAAACGTATTTCTAAATTCAAGAAACTAAAATAGTATTTATAAATTTGAAAATATCAACAATATATAAAGAAATACTTGTTTTCACATTTCATATTGTTATTTTTATTTTTAATTATTATTTTAAAAATTAATTCTTTTATAAATAATTTATTTTTAATTGTTATTTTTAATTGTTGTTTTAATTTTTTTTTTAACAATTATTTTAAAAGTCTCTTTTGTTTTATCTATGACAAGAGGATTTTCTAATTTATTTTTCATAATTTTAATTTTATCCTTTACAATATAATTATTTGTTAAATTTTTAAAAATTAACAGTTACTTTTACAAATTTTTATAAAACTATTTATTTATCTTTTTCTTTTTTTTCTCCTGTTTATTATTTTTTTATATTTTCTCTGTGCATTTCACTTTATTTTTTATAAATATAATTTTATTTTATTTATTAATTTAATAATATTATAATATCATCAACTATCAATATAATATTATATATATTTAAAAAATCATACACACAAACATAATAATATCTGTATTTATTCTAATATATTTTATTTTTTAATTAATATTTAAAATTATTTTAAAAATTAATTATATATTTTTTATTGATTTTAACTCAAATTTTTATAAAAAAATATTTTAAATTATTTTAAAAATTAATTATATATTTTTTATTGATTTTAACTCAAATTTTTATAAAAATTAAAATATACGAAGACAAGGATCGTGTGTTCGCTAATAATATAATAAAGCAAAATATTTTTTTCTTAATATTTTTGTGGGGTCCTATTTTCGTCATTTGAATGAGAGAGAAGGAACATTCTAGTATTGCCTCAAACATCACGATTACCATGGAAAGTTCTGGATACTTTGCTGCGAAACTTAAAAAAACAAAACGACAACGTGTTTTCTCATTCAGTTTACTAAACAAAATAAAACCTCTCGAGAGAGGTAGAACACTCCAGAACCTGTTTGTTTCATGCCAGTTCTCATTCTTATATAAACCTCTTCCACTTCTTCTTCCTCCAACGAATAATTTCTGTGCAATTCGCTCTTTTCGATTGTGCATTCTGCTTTGTGCAATTCGCTCATTTTCCTTCTTGCGGCGATTCCTGTTAAATCAGTGGTTCTCTGCGGTTATCATCTGATATTCAATGGCGGACGCTGAAACCTTCGCTTTCCAGGCTGAGATTAACCAACTTCTGAGCCTCATCATCAACACTTTCTACAGCAACAAGGAGATATTCTTGCGAGAACTCATCAGCAACTCTTCTGATGTAAGCCTCTCCTATCACTCATTCTTGGTTTCAGAATTTTCAATGCATAAATGAAATATTCGTAGGTATTGTGTCATTAGATATATTCCTTATAGAGCTATTATGAATCATCCACAGATATTTTTCAAAACTCAATTTCAACATTGTCACATGGAGATTCTTAGTTCTTATTTGTTGGAATTATTTATTTAGAGACTCCTGGTTTTGAACAAATTAGTTGTCCATGTAAATCACAGTTTTAATCATTATAGTTATACGTTAACAGTTGTACAAACTAGTTCTTAATGTTAGTTGCTTAACCGTAAATGTTTGAATATAACGGTGTTTGATTCATTTCATTTTTGTTCAAATGTAGGCTTTGGATAAGATTCGATTCGAGAGTTTAACCGACAAGAGCAAGCTCGATGCTCAGCCAGAGCTCTTCATTCGACTCGTGCCCGACAAGGCCAACAAGACCCTTTCCATTATTGACAGTGGCATTGGAATGACCAAAGCAGGTAATACATTAGTAATGCATGACATGGAATGAAAGTTTTCGGAGTTTCGAATGCTGATTTGGAAGGAAATTGAACTTATAAATCTCTGACCGTGATTTTATGTTGTTTTGTTTGTAGATTTGGTGAACAACCTGGGTACCATTGCGAGGTCTGGGACCAAGGAATTCATGGAGGCTCTGCAGGCTGGTGCTGATGTAAGCATGATTGGGCAGTTCGGTGTGGGGTTCTACTCTGCTTACCTTGTTGCGGAGAAAGTCATTGTTACCACCAAGCATAATGACGATGAACAGTACATTTGGGAATCTCAAGCTGGTGGCTCTTTCACTGTTACTAGGGACACTGAGGGCGAGCAACTCGGAAGGGGAACTAAGATTACTCTCTTCCTCAAGGAAGATCAGGTACTGTTAATTTTTTAATCTGATACCATTTTTGTTGTCGAGAAACCGGTTTTTTTACGTTGTTTTGGTTTATATTACTTGTGTTCTGATTGATTAACCTCTTTGATCGTCAACAGTTGGAGTACTTGGAGGAAAGGAGGATCAAGGATCTTGTGAAGAAGCACTCTGAATTCATTAGCTATCCTATCTACCTCTGGACGGAGAAGACAACCGAGAAAGAAATTAGCGATGATGAAGATGATGAACCGAAGAAGGAGGAAGAAGGGGACATTGAGGAGGTTGACGAGGAAAAGGAGAAAGATTCTAAGAGAAAGAAGAAGATCAAGGAGGTTTCTCACGAGTGGCAACTCATCAACAAGCAGAAACCAATTTGGCTGCGGAAACCAGAAGAGATCACCAAGGATGAGTACGCTTCTTTCTACAAGAGCCTGACCAACGACTGGGAAGAGCACTTGGCTGTGAAGCATTTCTCGGTGGAGGGTCAACTTGAGTTCAAGGCCATTCTCTTCGTTCCAAAGAGAGCACCCTTTGATCTGTTTGACACCAGGAAAAAGATGAACAACATCAAGCTTTACGTCAGGAGGGTGTTCATCATGGACAACTGTGAAGAGCTCATTCCTGAGTACCTTGGATTTGTGAAAGGAGTTGTCGACTCCGATGACTTGCCCCTCAACATCTCTCGTGAGATGTTACAACAGAACAAGATCTTGAAGGTGATCAGAAAGAATCTTGTGAAGAAGTGTATTGAGATGTTCAACGAAATTGCAGAGAACAAGGAAGACTACAATAAGTTCTATGATGCTTTTTCAAAGAACTTGAAACTGGGTATCCACGAGGATAGCCAGAACAGGTCCAAATTGGCTGATTTGCTCAGGTACCACTCAACAAAAAGTGGCGATGAAATGACAAGCTTGAAGGATTACGTTACAAGAATGAAGGAGGGACAAAAGGACATTTATTACATCACTGGAGAGAGCAAAAAGGCTGTGGAGAACTCACCCTTCTTGGAGAGACTGAAGAAGAAGGGCTATGAAGTTCTGTACATGGTGGATGCTATTGATGAGTATGCAGTCGGACAACTGAAGGAGTACGATGGCAAGAAATTGGTTTCAGCTACAAAGGAGGGGTTGAAACTGGATGATGAAACTGAGGAAGAGAAGAAGAAGAAAGAAGAGAAGAAGAAATCGTTTGAGGAGCTCTGCAAGGTGATCAAGGACATTCTGGGAGACAAAGTGGAGAAGGTTGTTGTCTCGGACAGGATTGTCGATTCCCCTTGCTGTTTGGTTACTGGTGAGTATGGATGGACTGCAAACATGGAAAGAATTATGAAGGCTCAGGCTCTGAGAGACAACAGCATGAGTGGCTACATGTCTAGCAAGAAGACCATGGAGATCAACCCTGACAATGGAATCATGGAGGAGTTGAGGAAGAGAGCTGAAGCTGATAAGAATGACAAGTCTGTGAAGGACCTTGTGTTGCTTCTCTTTGAGACAGCCCTGTTGACTTCAGGTTTCAGCCTTGATGATCCAAACACGTTTGCTTCGAGGATTCACAGGATGTTGAAACTGGGTCTCAGCATTGATGAAGATGAGACTGGTGGCGATGATGTTGACATGCCCCCATTGGAAGAGGAAGGTGCTGAGGAGAGCAAGATGGAAGAAGTGGACTAAATGACGACAGTCGTTTGATTTTTATAATTTTATGTTGAGTTATGTTCGGAGTCTGTTTGTCTGTTAACAAACTGATGGTGGATGCCGAGATTTTTCTGTTTTTAGTTTCATAGGTTTTTAGTTTTGTGATGGGAGAATGTGTCTGTTTTGTGATGTGAAAATGTGTCTGTCAGTCGCATCTACCTATCTTGTTTTGTCACAGTTGTTCTAAGATACACATCAATTAAAAGAACAGTGTTTTACAAACCCAATGGGTGTGATTCCAAACATATCTTACGCCACGTTTCTGCGTCATCCTTGGTTTGCTTCCTTCGTTAAGTAATTCCATTCTATGTTTAGGTTTTATGGTGAAAGAGTAATAATTAATATCTTTTAAAAAATTTCACCAACAACCAATGGTGAAGTCTTATTGAACTTGAAGATGTATTCAATTCAAATGTTACTTTTTTTATCATCCAGCAAAAGGCATAAATAAACAATTAATAAGGAAAAATTAGAACAACTAAAAGAATTTAGGGTGAATATGTTTTTGTTTTCTACAAAATAAATGTAACAGTTATTCTCAAAGATCACACGATATAACAATGATTCTCAAAAATATATAATTTATCGTGTTTTCTAGATACCAAAATCTTTACGATATATACTAATTTTATTTAAGTATATAGAGTTCAAAAATACATTCCGTACATTCAGCTTTACATGACCAGAATTCTTTTGGGTGTATGTGAAACTTGAGGTGATTATGTGAAATTCATGTATATTTTTAGTTCATTCTTTATTTTAAGAATAATTTAAAGTTCCTTGAACTTTTTGTTACTTCCGGAATGTCTTCTTACAATAGCGTGGACATTTGTTGTCTTCCGGAGATGCACCGAAACCTTATCATCACCGATGCCTTCTCCAAAACTCACAGTGAACAAGAAAACTGTGCACGGTAGGTGGAAGGAGCAGCTGCACAATCAAGACGAAGGGATAAGAAAATTGGAATTAAATTAAATAATCTATATGGTTAGTTGTGCTAATTCACATATTTGATGGTGTGCCGTAAAAAATTTAAGGGAGTGCAATATCTATTCTTCACATCATTATAAATAAAATTAATTTTTAATATATAAGTAAATGTAATTTTCAATTTATAAATCGATTTTGTAAAACTGAACTAAGTTTAAATATATTTTTTAAAAATAATAAAAGAAAATTAAAAAAATAATCTTGAAATCTTTTGAGTTTTAAAGTGAAAGGATATGAGATTTTTATTTCTTCACTATCTTATGTTGAATATGACTTTATGTTGTTTTATTTGATTTTAACTTTATAAGTGCAATTGTTTGAAGAAACAAAGACTCGATAATTTTTTAAATATTGTGAACTTTTACTCAAAAAAACATCTTAAAAATTATTAACGAGTAAATTGTGTCAAAGTAAAACAATTATATATTTTTCGAACTACATTTATGAAAAGGTGTAATATTTATCAAAAATAACAGAACATGTTAACGCCAATATAAATTGAAGGAACTGAATCGACTTCTTTTGTATACAAATAAAAGGAAAACTCAATTAAAAATAAAAAGATCGAAACTCTTAAACCAAATTTAAATCACTGAACTATATTTTAAGATAAGTTTATTCATGATTTTAAATCTTTAAAATATAACAAAGTAAAATTAAACATCAATCATAATTACTATATTACTAGAGTAAATACATGCACGATATGACGTTGTTAGGTTATTAAGTTAATATATAAAATAAAATTATATTTATTAAAAATAAAGTAAAATATATAAAAAAAATGAAAAAATAACTGTTAATAAATAAGATAAATAAGAAGAAGAAGAATTATAGATAAATTATTTTATAAAAAATTTATAAAAGTAACGTTAATTTTTAAAAATTTAATAAATAATTATATTTTAAAAGATAAAATTGATAGTTTGATATATAAATACAAAAGAATACAGCGTAGTAAGATACGCAGGCCGTTACTATAGAGGAGAAGAATAAAGACGTTTGAAGTCATGTTTATCAAATCAGAAATGTATTAGCTGTTTTAACAAATTTTTAACTTTTAAAATTAAAATAAATTATTTTTAACCACCCTTAAATCTAGTGACAAAAAAAATTAACTTTAGATTTAAAGAACTTCATTTTTAAATTTGAGACTTAAATTATCATTTTTATATTTAAGGGAAATTATCACTTTTATATTTAAGAGACTAAAAAGACTGAATTTCATTTACACGTAGTATTTTCCTGACACATTTTTTTACACAAATAACCAGTCCAAAACTGATAATGAAATGAGACAAAAAGAACAATCCTTTTTAATTTAAAACACTAAGAAGAAGAATATCACATTTAAAGAAATAAAAAGTTTGTTTAAGTCTTTTTATTTTAACTATTAGATTTCAGCAGATTTAACAAATGGAATTGGAATGTAATATTCTTGCTTATTATAATCATTTCCATATCATGTGCCAATAAACATTTAAATAGGTATATTTAATACGATGTCTATAGATTAGGTAAATTTATATCCTTGGTTCCAAATATTCAATTTTTGGTTGAACCTAACAGAAATATTAGGTGCTGCACAGACCTTCACAAAACTAGAATATAACATTCTTGTTTCCAAATATTTGATATTTGGTTGAATTTAATACACTATTGGGTGCTATACAGACCTACATAAAACTAAGAAATAGCTATACATTCTCACATTATTGTTTTCTTTTTCAAAGGTTGATTCATATATACACAAAGTCATGATTGAATTATGAGAATTAACGATTTCCTTAGCTACAGTGATGAGAAACAGCAAAAAAAAAAAAAAAACCAAGAGCAGGGTAAAAATTTAGCTGTGACTCCAACATCTCCACCTTGTGCCTTTCCATGAGCTCTTACCAAATCATGGAAGATAGTAACACCAATTGATGGAAAAAGAAGCCATTTTCTGCTTCCATCTCATTAGCACTCTTCAACTTCTTATTGTGCATGCTCTATCCACATTGATAGTTATTTCTCTCTGGTTCAACCTCATATGATGAAAGCAACTTCCTCTGTATGAATGAAAAATGATGGATGCACATTAGTAAATCCAGTTCCTTACTGTTCTTTCTTTCTTCTAAAAGATTCAATTTGATGTACAATTATAAGGATTAAATTAATCATTAAACTCATTAATAATAGGCTCCCAGTTTTATGTTTCTTGAACTAGCTCAAGTACAGAATGAATAAGAATAATACAGATACTACAATGAGATTACAGACGCATGCCTGGTATTTTATAAGTTCAATGACAACATATGAAACATTGGTATCCAGAAAGCTATAACAAAGTTTCAGTTTTCTTGCCAAAAAGTATAAAGTTTACAGAATATCAACTACTTGATTAGTTGATATAATGGAGTTAACAAGTAACTGGTATTGATAATTGTTTCTAAATTAACATATTCTTATAAACACTCTTTTGCTTCCTTTGATAAGATGACAAGAAATACCTTATTAGAAGAGAGAGAGGGAGAGAAATACATACGATAAAATGATAAGAAGATCACTTGCAACACCAACAGAGAAAATCTTATTCAAAATTACACGGCAGTAAAAAATGAAACAGAAAAGAAGATAACACTTTTTCACAAAAATGAACTCACATGATGGTTATATTATAGAGATAAATGGTACTTATATAATTACTCATCATGACATAATATATATTTATAGCAATCTAAATATCAGGGACATAAATACTTACATGATCCTCAAAATCTGGGCTGGTTAAATTGATCGACAGGTTTCTCATTAGCAGTAGCACCTAAAAATATCCAAGGATATTCATTTGTAAGTACTTTTGAACAAGCATAAATTCATTTATATAACATAGTTAATAAAGAGTCAGGTTCAAATAAAGCTTTAATGCCAACTTAGTGTATGTTTGGATGAATATGACATAATTGATTTTGGTTAAAATTGCCTTTAGAAGTGACGTGACTTATGTTTGGATGTTTTTATTATAAAAGCATCTTAGCAACTAAATTCAGCATACAATTTTTTATCCAATGCAAAAGCTAATCAAGTAGTTCCAATTCTGAATCAATTCTATATCCAGCATAAATTATTTAGTGTGAAACCAAACATATGAAAATTAATTTAAAATCACATTAACTGGTATTCAAAGTGATTCTAGAAAATCCAGTCTGAGACCAAAATACACTTGAGGAGTAGTAATTAATTGCCTGAATCATATTAAAAACCAATTTGATAAGTATCTATAACACAGTCCAATCTAGCTGAAAAGAATAGCAAATACTGGATGGAGGAACATAAACATACTGTCTCAACGTCTATACGGTCCATCTTTTTTAGTTTCTGCAGATGTTCAGTTGCATTTGGATCAAATACACTGCCAATGAAACCATATACCTGAGTAAAATCTGGAAGAACTGCATTAAAAAAATTAAACTGTTAATTTAAAATCAACACAGTAATGAATATAAAAATCAATATTACTGTAAAAATGAAACTTGCATGACAAGAAAACGTTATACTTGTATAAGGAAATTTTAAGTCTGTCCGTATCTAGGTTAAAGTGGGAGTTTGTATAAAAGCTACTCAAACAGCTTTCGAGACATCATGAATATGAGATGAAGAGAGTCCAAAATACATCATACTTGTTGAATTCAAATAAAAGCTGAAAGCTTATAATTTTAAGCATTTCAGTTATATCACGGTTCAAGTGAAATTTTGGTGCATAAGACAATCCGTGTCCAAGATTGAAAATTAAGAACTTCAATCCCATTTAATTAGTTTTTAGTATAAAACTAGCGTAAAGCACACACTGAATGTAAATTATACGCCACTATCAGTACAAACATTTCCTATAACCATATTCCATGAACTCATGAGGCATGCATGTAACCATAAAAACTTCAAACTAAAAAGGAAAACTACTAAACCCTTGCCTCTCAATGGATGGATTTTATTCCCTTGATGAGGTGTTTGACCATTAGATTCACCAGCTGGGCGCACTTTAGGAGTGCTTTCACCACTACTGCAAGGATTATTCACTTTTGTCACTGCAATACACATATAATGTAGCAAACAGAAGAAAGTAGTTAGTATATCTAAAAACAAAATTATCAACAAGTATCTTCAATAAACAGTCTGCTTTTCATGAACAAAATCCCAGGATCAACAAAATAAAGAAGGTACAGAAAATTGTAGCATCTAATACCAGGGGATAAATTGACAGTTTGCAAGGTGTTGTTTGACCAGGACGACACCACAGTGTTCATAGGAATTTTAAGCATTGCTGGGGAATCATTCTTCAGGATATATCCAGGTTCAAGCAAAGCAGATGAAGATTGAAAAGATCCCGATACTTGTGGGAGTACAGGAGCTGCCAGATATCAATTTTGAATTATTAGATGTAAATCAACTTAAATTGTCTACAAAAAACATGGCAAAAGATTCTTACCATTTCTGGAAGCTTTTTGGGGATATGGATGTGCTGCTTTTCTTTTAGGTCTGGGTGGCGGAAGATGTTCACTTGCTCCACTCTTCTGAACTTTTAGAAAGTATTTCTGTGCGTGACTACGTATCTACAAAACCAGTAGAAATTATTATTAGTCCTTAAGCTAAATTATGGTGTATTTGGAAGAGGAATTGAAAGAGGCATTCAAGTTTTAAATGGATTTAAAACCACATAGCATGTCAAAATGAGTTAGTTGGATACCAAATGCAAAAAAAAAAAAAAAAATTATAATGATGGGAATTTTAAAGAGGTTTTATTTTCAAATAAAATGAAGAGATTTCAAATTGTTATAATTACAGAAATAAGGAGTTGATCTTATATAATCAGGAATATAGATTATATATGTTTTATTAGGAATATTTTTATTTATTTACACATCATATTTTTGTTAAAAAACGGATACCAGATTGATGCACATCTACCAAAGTGGGTACCATTCGAGTAATTAAACCTATTTATTAAAATGTTAACAATATTTACTTTTCTCTTGCTAAACAATATTTTTTTTAGTTACAAAATTACATTAAAATCAGATCGCAAACTGCTTAATATTTGATTTTGTAGTTAAAGATTATCTATGAAAAAATTCTATAATTACTCATTTAACATTTTGCATGTTTTTTGAAGTTTAGACCAAAGGCAAATGTTTACAGTTGCTAAAAATTTGTATTGAAATATCAATTTGTTAATTTCACATATGATGGATTTTGAATTATTTTATCTGCACAAAGAATTGAAAATATAATGAATTTGAATTATTTAACCAAATAAAGAATTTCGAAAATGAAAGGAATGTAATTAAAGCAAGTAAACTCCCATGCAATTCAAATTCCTTAGAAGTTTAAGATTCTCTGTCCAAACACTACCTTAAGGCACGGACATTGAAATCTAAAGTTGAAAAAAACTAAAAAAATAAATAGAATAAAATAACACAAGCCCTAACAACTCAAACATTCATGTATATTCAGATTTTCAAGCCAGCTCAACACCAGACATCTGTCTCTACGAAAACAACAAACAAGTATTTTCCCACTAAGTGTGGTCAGTGCCATGGATCAAATTACATTTTAAATGTTGTCATAAATGATTTCTACATAAAATTAGGCTCCTTGTCACACTTGCTTTTCTTTCAGTCAAAAGGATCAGCATGTCATCAAAAGCAATTTTGTATTACTTTCTTTCAGACGAAAAACCATTCTATACTCACACGTGTATCTGAGTTAAAGATTACAAAACCAAGCTGGATCTGCATCTAACACCTAAGCCTTTAGGTACTTCACATTTTTTAAGAGAATAACAAGGTATGATATGAAATGGGTATAAATTCTAACAATAATTTAATGATAAAGGATTAAAATTCAAATGGTTAAAACGATGCATATATTAACATAGATCACAAAGTGACCACAATATGAGTACGTATACTACTAATCTACAAGTTTATGGAACAAACAATTTGTTTGACAAGAGCTCTACAATGAAGTAATAGAAAGCTCAATGACATTAAAATGCAATAACTTGCATTGAATAGAAAGAAAGAACAGGAAACTCATGTTATACCTCAAATTTTAAATTAAAGTACCTTGCCTAGAAAAACAGGACTAAAAATGGGTTGTAGGTTTAACATTTTTTTGTCCCATAAAACCTTCCTTAAATGAACTGCAAGTCAACAAACCAACCTTACTATAGCAGCAGAGCACAATATGACAGTGAGAAATACACGGTGAATCAAGGAGAATATGGTTGAATAAAGTAGCATTTCTTTAGGGTGGGTGGGAATAAGACCTATCTTTTGACATTTCATTTCCGACGAGATATAGTTTCTTTGGGAAAATTTGAAAACTACATAATCAATTAACGACATTCCATCACCATCAATTTTTTCTGGCCAAATTATTTTTACGTAATCTTCACACTTAATATGATACCTGGGCCCAAATTTTTATTAGTGAATAAGCCTTTTCTAGCCTAGGATTTATTGACTCCCATCCCACAAAATTGAGAACAAAAAACAATTTAACAAGATAATGAGAGAAGGCATACTTTAACTGTAAAAGCTAAAATGAAATATCTACACTTAACTCCAGAAATATTAAAGAAAATTGTGCACTTCTAGCCAAAAAAAGGATTTTTGCTCATTAGAATTACCTGTATAACAGTCTTTGATCCAACAAATGCTTCAATCTTTTTCCAGTCACGGTCAAACCTGTAAACAAATGAAGGAGCAAAACAATGTGAGGACAGTGAAACTGGTAGTAAATACCAAAAGAGGGCAGAAACAAATACTAGCTTTAAATTGCAACAGTAGGGAATGGAATTAAGTCATGACCTTTCAATGAAGCTGTCCACCACAATAATCCAATGATTTACAAAATTATCATGATGTTCTTGCCAAAATTTAAAATAAAGAGAGATAATTTGAACAGTATTTTTTATCTTCAATAATATTTTATTGGATAGCAGTGTATATGGTTTCTCTCTGGTGTCCTCAGATATGTTTCAAGGGAAGTTCTATAACTGAAAGACAAAAAACTTACACAACTATGCCTTTTTAGTCACTTCGGCCCATCAAATCCTTCTTCTCTTTTGAGGTAGAGTTCTTCTCTTTTCACTTATATATATATATATATATATATATATATATATATATTATTTTTATTTTATAATATTTCTTCAACCAAAATAGGTAATAATCTTTTATATACAATTAAATTAATCTACACGTTTCAGATAATTTTGTATCCTATCATGAACTAATAATACATTTACTACAGTCCCAGCAGGAAGAAACATCTTGTCAAAATATATGCATTAGGTGCATGAAAGGGAAATCTTAAATATATTAAAATGTTCTTAAGATTACTTAGTGTAATAATCCTTTTCTCTTGTATGATCTATTTTGCTAACGTTGTGATTACCAATGTCTTTGGGCTATTCTTCCTAGCTTATTTATCATTTATTTATCATTGTAAGGAAAAAGTTAAACAACTAATTCCAATTAGTTCGGCTAGTCCATATTCGAATCCAAACAAACACAAGTCAAAAGATAAGAACCAACAATAGTAATATAAGCAATATTACAACGTGCTTTTATTGTTTTCCTCTAATATCAATTAAAATATTGAGCATTATCTAGATGTCCCGACAGGTTTCAACCAGCAATGATAATTTGATACATAGTAATAAATAATAATGTCAATGTCACCATCTAACAAAACATTAGGAAAGAATCTGGTTTCGATAATCGTTTTAATACTCTCTTCTAAAGCATCTCATCACATTCTTCACCATTTTTAAGTTCTAAGGAGAATCCATGCTAATATTAGCAATACCACACCCGTGAACCAGTTTGGTTTGAAAAAACGTGTTCTACCTGTTTTTCACTGTGTTTTTAATTTTACTCCTCTTTACATTCACAATTAAATAAATCCTACTTTATTTTCGCACCATTTTTTCTAATTTTCAAACACTTCTACATTAAAATTTTAAAAATTAAAAAAAAAAATACAACGGCATTTCCTTAGTGAAAAAATAAATTAAAAACATAAAACATTTTATCACACCAAATACGCCTTTAATCCAACCCTGAGTTGACCATGTTAACTCAGCATAAAAAACCAAGCTTTACCCTATCCATTTTAACACACTCACCGTCATAAAACACAAACCCCAATTCTTCCCCGCCAAACCCACCCGAAAGCCCTAATTCCCACACACAATTCAGCACATGAAACTCAGAAAACCATCCCTGAGCACTAAAATTCAACTATCCAATACCTCAACCGAGCTCTAAACCTCAATCACTGAATAATTCTCAGAAGCAAAACCAAAATTGACCAACAATAAAAGGAGCGAACTTTATTACAGTTGAAGGGCTTCGAGGAACTTGTCGTGTTCTGGTTCGGTCCAGTTCTCCCGCGACTTGGTGATAGTGTAGGGCTTGCGGATCTTCTTGGCTGCATCTTCCGAGGAGTTGGAGGCGGAGACGGCGGCTGCAGCAGCGGCAGAGACGGAGGCGAAGGGAGGCATCCCTGGGAGAGCCATGCCAGTCGGATCCAAGTAGAATCCCTCCGGCGGGTTCGGGTTTTTGGATACCATTCAAAGATTCTAGAGAGAGAAAGAGGAGAGAGAGTTAAGTGTTGGGTTTGTGGCGAAACGTATGGCAAATTTATGTAAAAACAATTGTTAGGTTTGGTGTATCACCGGTGGCGAGGTGACGCTATTTCTACATAGAAAAATATTAAAAAATTATTTATTTAGGTATTATAAATGTTAAAGTAGTAAATAATTTGTATTATTTTTCTAAAGTTATATTTTAAAAATTTTATATGCCTAAATTTTGTTAGAAGGAATTTGACTGAAATTCAAATATGATATCTCTTCACTTAATCACTTTCTACTCAATTAATTAATAGTTATATTTTCTATTTCTCCAAAGAGAGAATAAATTTATTTTATTAATTCATAATACTTGTTATAAATGCTCTAAACATGTTTGTTTTTAATTTTTTTTTTGTTCGATTATTGCTTCTACTTTGGTCTAGATGGGAACTTAACATTGATAATAGATAGTTGGGCAAATTTCATCCGAAGATTACCTAAATTTACATGAAATATTTAAAACGTGATTTAGATCACTCTTGCTTTTTATAATATTGAAGAATATAAGAACCATAGGCCAATTCAAATAGCAATAAAAGGCAAACAATTAATAGACATGTTTTTGCCATATATTGAAAAATAATAGACAGAAAAAATTATAAATTGAAACACTAGTAGAATATAATATAACAATGTCCTGTAAATTAAAATGGTGAATGAAGAATTAAATTATAGATCCATACCTATAATTATAATTTACGTAATATATTATAAGGTAATGAAAACTTTATCTCCAAATATATATTTTTTTCTTGACAACGAAACTACTATTTTAATAATAAATTTTGAAAGGTAAATGTTTTGGTCTTAAAAACACTACAAGAAATCGAAATAATAAGTGGATTACAATGTTTATTAGAATAGAATATGCAATAAGATACTATAATTAAATATTATTTAAGAGCACTAGAAGTTTATTTCGTTCCATGTTAAGAATACTTGAGTTCAATTTGGTTAGAATAAATGTATTGAGTTTTTCTTTATTTCAAAACTATTATTACGAGATCTTAGAATGATTGGCCATAACAAATTTAAAAAAAGAAAAATTAAATTAAAATTGAAAAGAGTAAAAGAATATGAAGTCATAAATAATTCAAGATTAATATAATTATAAAAAAACTAAGATGACCAAGAAGACTTAATGTCAACCGAACACCACTCTAATTAATAGATTAAAACCTTGCAACAAGAATGTCAAAGTAAAATTAATTAAGAATGTTCTATAATTTTCTAATCCATTCCAAAGCAAATATAAAGTACATAAGTGAGTGACTGACATCTATTATTATTGTAAAAAAAACTTTTCAAAAATTATTTACGTGAGAAACCTAGAAAATCATATTTCTATAGTCACAGTGTTTAAAATAATAAAATCCTAGTATTATTTTAATAATAAATTATTTGTATATAAATAGAAATTTTATAAAATATTTTATTATTTAAAAAACACTAATTATCTAAAATTTTGTTTCTCTAAATGTTTTTTCACTTCTCTCTAAAACCTTTCGGTGTATCCTTATCCTTTTAAATATATATATATAAAAGAGACACATAGAATAATCATTGTGGCAAGATCTTTAAATCTGTCCTATCAAAATCTTGAATTGAGTAAGTTGTAATTCAGTTCTTTTATAGGTCATCCTCTTAAAACCCTACATGTGATCTTTTCTGTATCACATGTGAGTTTTGAGTCTCCTGTAATAATCTTTGTTGATTAGTGGTAGCGAACCATGCTTTAGTCTTTAAGTTTGGACATAAAATTTGGAATTCATCCTTTTCCAAAATTTGATACAATTTTGTTTTCAAATTTAAAAAATGAGTGGATATAATTTTCTTGATCTAATAATGCTACATGTTAAACGATTATTCAAATTGATATTTGAGTTATAATGTGTCAAATGTTGTAAACAACCCAAAAGTTAACTTGAAACGTTATTTGATATGTTAAAATAATTTAACGCAATTTGGTTTGAATAATTATATCTATTCATTTTTTAAAGTTTGATAACCAAATTATATAAAAGTTTTAAACACCAACTAATTCCCATTTCTTGTTAATATTTGAGGACTAAAAATATATTCAAGTAAAGATAATTAATGCCCTTAGTTGTTTTTGGTTACGGAAATTAAGAAAGTCTTAAATTTATACTTTTCATAACTGATTTTATATCACTAAAATTGGAAACAATAACTAATGAAGAATATCTTAATTTAAGGATGACAAATAAACCTGGTTCATGAGTATTGTCTCAACTTGTCTTTGTTTTTACAGCAAATTTTTACATGGACTGGGTATGTGTATGAATATGAAAAATACCCGACTTTCGACTTTTTCAATTGGATATGAGAATGAGGATGTATATATCATTCTCGTCCTTGTTCCCATCCCCGCCATAATACCCATCTTCATCATATCTCCATCCCCGTTTAATTTATTAAAATACTCACAATTTATTAAGTAAATTTTTTATTTATTAGTTAATATAAAAAAATTATCTTCTTTATTATATTATTATTTATTTTTGTTTTATTTGAAGAACTTTTTTTGTTTCGTTAAAATAATTTTTTTATCTCTCAACCGTTCGACTAGGTTGATATCTGAAAAGTTTTGTTAAATCTCCAAGATTTTTTTTTTATCTCATTATACCCTTAACTATATATTTGTTTTTTATTTATGTGATTTCATTTAACGGAATATCAAATGATTTTCATTTGATCATTTATTTCAATATTTTTATTCGTTGTTTATTTTTAAAATTTTAAATATTATTTTGATGTTTTTGATATTTTTGATATAATTTTTTTATTTTTTAACTCATTATCATATGTCACTTTAATTGTATAAATAAATTTTATTTATTATAATGTAATAATTTAATGTAATTGCCATGAATATTTTTATCACCATCCAATATATATTGAAAGATCTATGTTAAATTTCAATTATTATTAATTTTTTGTTCTTTGTGTATCAAATGATGTATTATAATTTTTATTAGTGTAAAAAAAAAGATATTTCATTAGAATTTAAAAAATTGAAGTAAACATACATTTAAAATATTTTTAATTTCAATATTTATTTTCCTTTTATATTTTTTAAAAGTATTTTTAAATTTTATCAACTAGGTAACATTAACATTGGTAAATTTAATAAATATTTTGATTCTAATAAAATTTCATTTAGTATTTTAATTTGAAACGTATATAACTATAATTTTTTTCTAAATATTTGATATTGAAGAAACAAAAATACTATCATTTTAATATTGAATATTTGATAATATTATACTTCATTTACCGTAATTTTTTTTAATTTTATAAAAATTAATTACTTGATATTGAAACAGTAAAACAACATATACGGGTACAAGTACGAGTATGTATCTGACGAGGAAAAGGATGTAACAAAAATTTAATACCGTTAGATTTGAGAATGAGAAAGAATTTTTACTCTAAAAATGAGTATGAGATGTTTGTCTCGGGTACCATTGACATTCCTAGCTTAGTGCCTCTTTCTTTAAACCAATACCATATTATTATTTTTTTCAGTCAAAATAAAATATTTAATTTATTTCTCTAAGTAATTTTAAGTGAATAATATCATATTTACCTTTTTCAGATTTTTTGTATTTTAATCTATATTTAAATGTTGTTTCATTACTAAAGATGTGTTATTTCCACATTAATATAGAGAAGAAAAAAAAACTGACGTATATTAAAAGATAGAAAAATATTGTAATACATAAATATATATTAAAAAAACAGACCAAAATAAAAAATGTAAAATAAATAAACTACTACAAATTATATCAAAATAAATAAATAAATAATTCTAAAAAATGAAAATACCTTCAATAAATTAGTGGAAATACATGCGTGTGGTATTTTTTTATTTTAAAAGTAAATATTAATAATTTTTAAAATTATATTATAAATATTTTTTATTTATTTTGTAGATAACTATCTTTGTTAAAGGTATTTATTTTAATTAAAAAAACGGTTAAAATATAAGATAAAATAATAGTTTTAATTTAAAAGAATAGTTATTTAATAAATAGTAAAATTAGAAATAGAAATGTAAATATAAATTGAAGAGTCCGTTTATATATAGGTACTATAAAAATATATAAAAGATATAGCACCAATGAATTATGTATATCAATATATCTATATTCAGTCATTCTTTTACTAAATTTTATTTATCAAATTAAAAAAAATTAAACCCTTTTTCACAAATTTCTTCACTTCATCAATGAAGCTTTAATTATTGATCTGAGATAGGATATTATTTCAAAAATGATCTTCATTCAAATCATTCAAACTAAATTCATTTTAATCCTGAAGATAACAGTAATACTCCTGCAAATCAAGGAAACTTAATAGATCATTTTCGTTTTTCAGAGTTTAAACTTTCATCAAAAGAAATGAAAACGTGTGGCCTATTAGCTCAGCTGGTTAGAGCGTCGTGCTAATAACGCGAAGGTCGCAGGTTCGAAACCTGCATGGGCCAAATTATTTTTCATTCATTTTTATGATGTCTTTGTTACTCTTTCATCCGTTATGATTATTTAACATTCTAAGCAATCTAACCAAATACTTCTTTCCAAACTCAAGTTTTACCTTTTACTATTTTTAATTAATATAATATATTTTGATGTGCACTTTTAAAATATTTTTATTTTGCATCATTTGATACATCTATTAGTTTTATCCATTATTCACTATGATCTTAATGAAAAAATCTTTCAATTCTTTAGACACTACATCCAATTAGTATTTACTATTATTGTTATGTTATCATTGCATTTTTCAAAAGCATCATATAATATACATCTTCATCTTCATAATGATTGTCGAATGTTATAAAGTAATTTATGATCCAATGTTCATAAATTAATAATGTTTGAAATTATTACACATTTTATAAGAGATTGGCAAGAGAATTATAGATTCCATAGTTAATTCAGTTTTTTTAATTGATTTAATTGATTTTTTATACATTCTTTATATTGAAAAAGAAGAAGTGCATTTTATAAAGTTTGACTATATTGTAACATGATAATTATCGATTAAGTTTTATGCACTTTTTTACTTGATATGTTTTAACTTACATCTCTATCGATTATTTACGAAAATGAAATGAGATGGATTTTTTTATATTCTAAGTCCACATAGTTAATCAATTCATAGTTGACTAATTGTACAATACTCAATTTTTCTTTCTTATAATTTTGCATCGATGGCATTTGTGCTTTTTAAATGCTCGTTCGTGAAGGTCACAAACTTTATTAAGAAAAAATGAATGAAGGAAAAAAAAAACCCGTTAAGATAGTCACTTCATAAGTTTTATCTTTGTATATTAAAAAAATAATTAAGTGTCCCTTAAAATCAACATAAATATATTTTTAAAATTATTATTACTTTAAAAAATACTACTTTATATGTCTTTTACGAATTAATTAGTAATATTCATTTGTCTAAATTAAAAATTTTAAGATTTTTAATTACAAAAAAAACTCAATTATTTATTTTGAACTTAGAATAAATTTCAAAATTTATATTCGTAAAAGAGAATTACAGTTTATTTTTTTTACTCCATCAATAAATGAGTTTAAATAAAAGTAATTTAAAATATTATTCTTAGAAATGATATATCAAATTAAAATATTTTTTATTAAAAGTAACCTTATTAAAAATTAAAACTTAACCTTTAAAAAAAATTAAGACTTAAGTTTCAAGTCGATAATCAATTTGAATATTTTTAGTTGAATGTTTACTATTTTTTTTTTTCCTTTTGAGTACTCGAAACTTTTATATGTTTCGATATAGTTATTATTACTCGGGTGGTGTAATTGTTATCTTACTTTCTGGTCTTGCTTAATTGTTTTCGTGTAAGAAATGAGATGTAACCTAATTAATATCAAATTGTTATTATGATTGATATGAAATGATGAGTGAGTTTTAGTGTTCTCGTTGAAAATGTGTTAAAAAATGAATTTGTCATGCTTCCTAATGACTTTTCACCTTATCATCTATAATGACTAAAAAATTGTCTCCATCACCCATTCTTGTTATCCAACACATTTTCAATGAAAATAATAATAGTCATTCATCATTTTACATCAACCACAATATAAATTTTATACTAACTACAAAACCTCACATTTGATAATATATGGAAACAAGTAAACAAACTCACGAAGTAAGATAACAACCACGTCACCCAGTTAACGAAAAATTAATCGACAAATATTCAATTGAAAAGTATAAAATTTTTGGATTGCTCCACCAATTCCTTCATGCATGTTTTATCAACTCTTGAAAGGACCACCTCCTATATACATATCTATGCTTTACTTAGTTTCAAAAAAAGGTTATTTAATCAAGACTAAATATGTATAACAAACTATTAGGATGTTGTTTGAAGAAGAGAAATATATGTAATACATGCATGAAGCGCATATAATGTTTATGTTTAGATTTTGAAATGATGGGACATGAAAATGTAAAATTTCATATTTCATATTCATATCTCTTATCTTCTTCTCCTTTTTTTTCTCTATTTTTATAAGTGTGTTTAATGTGTTTTCTTGAAAGGTACTCTCCCGTTACTTCAGATTTAAAGTGATATTGAAATGTACTTTCAGTATCTTTGATCATGACAAAAAGTGCAGAAAACTTGTAAAATGTTATAAGTTTTCCCTTGCATGTCTAGTTATATTAGTTGTGATATAATGTTGAAAGTTGTCATCAAACGAAATTTTGTAATATTAAAAATAAATTGTGTGGTTCCTTTTTATTTAAAATTAGTGATATGTTTGTTCACTTTTTTATAGTAGTAAAAAATAATAAATTATTATTAGTATTATTATAAAATTAAATATAAATAGTTTTTATAATTTTATTATAAATAGTTTGTATTTTATAGATAATTTTTTAATTAAAAAATATTTAAGTTTTAAAAAAATCAAGTTAAAAAAGCAGTTAAATTAAAAAAAATATCGGATAAAATTAATAAAATAATTATTTTGTTAAAAAATTATTTAAAAGGTAAAATTGGAAAATAAATATGAAAAAAAAAATCCTCTTTATGAGAATGTGAAAATATGTGAGATCTTTTTATGTTATTAATTGCTTGTTAACTAAATAACGTTTCCTACTCTTTATTATGTAATTTATGCTATGATTTTACTTTATAGACACCAGATAATTTTTTTTTATTGAACTCATCTTCAAATAGTGTGAAACTCTTTCAATTTTTCATTTTGAAGATATGGAGGTGCTTACCGATATTTTGTTTAAAGTATATTCTCATTAGCGTTTTATGTGAAACCCATACTTTTTGCCTAAAACACAACACAAACTCTCTTTCTTTCCACTCTCATCACGCACTGATACTTCATCAGCCCCTTCTCCATCCATAATTTTCTCCTCCTTCGGTCACAATTTCCTCATTCTTGCATTCAGGTCCTGGAAGTGAAGTCTCTATAGGGCTCTATGTGGATTCTCATCCTCCCCTCTTCATAGTAAGTTAAACCAACTAAAGCTCTTCCTGATTCTCCATACAAAATTCACCTCCTGTTTTTGGGTTAACTAGGTCTAATCCTTTTCCTGTAACACTGTGTTGCATTTTCATAGGTTGGATTGAGGTTTTGTGCCCTCACTATTGAGGTGGTGTCTTGTCAAGTCAAAAATCAGAAAAAGGTAAGGGAAGCTAACCATTTTCCTAAAATTCGGCTCTGGATTACATGATTTAGTATTGAATTCACTACAAGAAAATGTCTTATTAGTCACCAATTTTAGTGACTAAAAGTTATTAGTCACTATAGTGACCAATTTACATACAATTTTACAAAATTAAAATTTATTGGTTACTAAAATAGTCACTAATTGTCGCAACCGAAATCGCGAGGGAAGGCGAACCGAAAAAGAAAACGGGTTTAAAAAGAGATTTGGAGTCGCCACCATAGTTATTTCTGGAAAACTACGGAAAATCATAAAAATAAAACAAGTCTGCGAAAAACCAGATTTCAGATTCGGGAGTCAGTTTCGCGTAGGGAAGGTGTTAGCACCCTATAGCGCCCGTCCGAGGGCAATACCTTTAATTAAAAATGCAAAGTCGATGTGGTTTTCGAAATGTTAATTTTCCCCAAAAATAACAAGACAAAAATGTTAAAAAGAAACAAAAATATTTTTTAATTTTTTGGGCCCGAAAAGGATTGACCTTGGTCCTACGTATTCTCATTAAAAATGAGAAATCAGGGTTACGTAGTTCTTTAAAAGATATCTGAAAAACAAAGAAAATGATTTGATTTTTTTAGAGGTGAACTTGACAAGGACTGACCTTGCTCCTACGTATCTCACAATGGAGAATCTAGGATCACGTAGTTCTTAAAAAAGACTTTTTGCTTGAAAATGTTGATATTTTTGTATTTTGAAAATTTTGTATTTTTTTGGTGTTTTTTGAATTACTTGAAAATATGTGTCATATGACGCGAGCGGTCAAACAGACACTAAAAGAGAAAAGAAAAACTATTTTTGGTATTTTTGAAAATGAGTGTCACACGGTGCGGGCGACCGGACAGACACAATAAAGCAAAAGAGAACATTTTTCATTTTTAGATTTTCCTATTTTCTCTTTGTAATTTTTATAATTTAAAACATTTTTGTTTACTCTTTTTTTTTTGAGAAAAATAGATAAATAACAAAAAAGGATAAAAGAAAATTTAATAACAAAAAGAACAAAAGTGAAAGAAAGAAGAAAAAAAAATTTAATAATAATAATAGGGTGCATGAGTAATATGTGAGGTGCATGAAGTAAACATAAAACACAGGCCCAAAACAAGATAAACATTAATAGGGGTGCAAGGTTATCAATTATGGTGGTGCACGAAGTAAAACATGAACCAAGGGTGACAGGGGTGCGAGGTTAGTAAATATCAGGGGTACTCGTAGATAAAATTAAAATAGGGGTGCGATATAAAGGAAAAAGGGGGTGCACAGAGTAAAGCATGAAATAACTGTGGCAGGGGTGCGAGGTTAGTAAATATCAAGGGGTACTCGCAACAAAAATTAAAACAGGGGTGCGAGATAAAGGAAAAAAAGGGTGCATAGAGTAAAACATGAAACAAGGGTGGCAGGAGTGCGAGGTTAGTAAATATCTGGGGTACTCACAGCAAAAATTAAAACAGGGGTGCGAGATAAAGGAAAAAGGGGGTGCGTAGAGTAAAATGTGAAACAAGTGTGACAGGAGTGCGAGGTTAGTAAATATCAGGGGTACTCACAACATAAGATTAAAACAGGGGTGCGAGATAAAGGAAAATGGGATGCACAGAGTAAAACATGAAAAAAGTGTGAAAAGGGGTGTGAGGTTAGTAAATATCAAGGGGTACTCGCAGCAAAAAAATTAAAATAGGGGTGCGAGATAAAGGAAAAAGGGGTGCGCAGAGTAAAACAAATCCAATTTTTCTAACCCTAATGAAGTGAGCTCTCCCTCACGAGAGATGGAGTATAATAGGAGCAGGGAGGGGCCTAGGCCCCCCTAATATTTTTGAGTTTTTTCAAAATTATATATTCATTTTTTTCATTTTTAAAAATTTGAAAATTTGAAAATTATAAATAGTATATTTTAAAAATTGATGATAATTAAATTGTGTCTTTTTATTTATTTTATAAAATACAATATTTAATGTTAATAAATAATAAAACATAAAATCCAATATAATAAAAAATAAAAAATATTTAGGTTTAATTAGTCTTCTAGTATCTGATTTCGTCTAAAAATATCAAATTGCCACTAAATTGAAACAAAAAGAACGGGAATATCAACTTACATTTTTGAAAACAATAATCAAAAGAGTAATTAAACCAAATATTTATTAAAATATTTTTTATTTTCTTCTGTCATTGCCTTTTAAAATTTTGACAAAATTGTACTCATCTCTCACTATCATATGTTTTTTTTTTAAGAAAAATGAAGTTAGACACATACTCATTATGTTTACTCTCATTTCTCATCTGTTTCCTTCATTTCTCGAAGAAAAAAAATGTAACTCTCTCTTGTCTTACTTGATGATAAAATATTACTTTAATAGTTATTAAAATTATTTTTTATCTCATGAGCCTTTTGTATACTTACTTTTTATGATTATAGAAGAAAAAAAATCATGTATTATGTGTTTTTTTATAATCGGTTTTTAATTGTGACTTGATTATAATATATATTTTTTCTAATATATATGTCTCTCAATATTTTATTAGATTATGATAAATTATTTTTTAATATATTTAAAAAAAAAAGCATATCGATGAAGAATAAAATAATGAATTTATTTTGTAGAAGTAGTAAAAGGGAAGCTACACGTGAAGATGAAAACAAGTTAAATTATATTTCTTCACATATTTTAAAGTATTTAAAACATTATCTAATAATCCAATTTAACGATTCAATTGTTTTATAGAAGAATCATTTTTTAAAGTATTATACTAATGGTCAAATCAAATGATTAATAAATTATATTATTCTGGCCCCTCCAAAACTCTTGGTCAAAATCCGCCACTGTCCCTCACAAACACAAACAACTCCTTCTTCATCACCGCAGACCACCACCACGACTCCAACAACAACTGCCGTCACTACACGTCCCACCGCCGCCGGTCACCGTCGAAGGTGTCGCCGGCTAGAACAAGCCTCCCGAATCGCCTCTTTTCTTCCTTCTTCCCCCCGCGTGGCCACATGACGTCACCACTTCCCTTCACGCGAGACACCAACTCCCCGGTCTGTCAAAGTTGCCGACGACAGCGCTAAACCATACCAGAAGCGACGCTGGCCTCCGCGGTGTTCCAAGGTTCTCGAACCTCTTCTCGTGCGAGCCACACCGGGTTTGGAAGCTACGCTACCGAGCCTTACTGTCGTGCCCCAACTGTGATCGGAGCTGCCATCACTATCCCCTTTCGACTTATGCTTTACTGTTCCGAATTATGTTGGGTTGTGATGATGAATTTGGAGTGTTGTATTATCTTGTTTGTGGTGTATTCAAATTTTGGGTGGTGTTTGTATTTGTGTAGGTGGAATGGCGTTGATGATTCACGGTGGTATTGGGTTGGGGTTATGTGTTGTTGACATTGTAAGGATGACTCTTGCCAATCTCTTCAATACCTCCCCCTTTCTCAAAGATGTTACTTCTCCCATTTTGTAGTAATGCTTGTATTTCTTGAGCCATGCGAGAAGTGGAAAGGGTGGTTGCTTCCTGCACCATGGCTACCCTATCTCCTGTCCACCATAGACACCACCTTTCCATTGATCTATGCAATCTTCTCTCTCTTATTATTTTTTAATCTATTTTATTTTTTCTTAAATAATAAAAAGTAAAAAAGGAATATAAAGAAAATTGTAAATAAAATAAAAATAAATAAAATAAGATTAAATAGAAGAAAATAATAATAATAATAATAATATAAAATAAAACAAAACAAAATAAAATATAAAATAAAATAAAAATAGAATAGAATAATAACAAAATAAAATATAAAATAAAATAAAATAAAAATAGAATATAATAATAATAATAATAAAATAAAATAAAATAAAAGTCAAGTAAAGTAAAATAAGATGAAAAGAAAAAAACAAAATAAAAGTAAAATAAGATTACGAGAAAAAAAGTAAAATACATTATAACCCGGACAAAATTGGGTATTGACTGTGCCCTCACTATTGAGGTGGTGTCTTGTCAAGTCAAAAATCAGAAAAAGGTAAGGGAAGCTAACCATTTTCCTAAAATTCGTATGGAAATTCGTTCTGATGGCTCTGGATTACATTATTGAGTATTGAATTCACTACTAGAAAATGTCTTATTAGTCACCAATTTTAGTGACTAAAAGTTATTAGTCACTATAGTGACCAATTTAGATACCATTTTACAAAATTAAAATTTATTGGTTACTAAAATAGTCACTAATATAAATAAAAATTATAATTGGTCACTAATTTGTTACTAATTAATTAGAGACCAATTTAGTAACTAAGTTATTTTGGTAGCCAAAACTTAGGTAGCTAATTTTTAGTGACGAGTTTTCTTTGGTAGCCAAAACTATGGTAGCTAATTTTAAAAACCAATTTAGTGACCAATTATAATTTTATATTCATGATAGTAACTATTTTAGCAACCAATAATTTTTTTACTTTGTAAACTTGTATCTAAATTAGTAATTATAGTAATTAACAACTTTTAGTTACTAAAATTGGTTACTAATGAAGCATTTTCTTGTAGTGATTGATGTTTGGACTGCACAATTGGATGTGTGTTTGAATTGTACAAAGATTCTGGGCTCCTGCATGTTGGAACATATTAGAAATATGGTATTTTCACCTAGGCGAGTGGCTTTCGCATGAGCGAAAATAGCAGAAAATCAACCCTTGTTCATGCGTGAAGTCTCGCCTAGGCGAGCTGATTTCGCTTGAGCGAGAGACACTCTCGTCTAAGCGAAACAGCTTAGCCTGAGCGAGAGTTCGCCCAGATTTTTTAAATTGCCCACTGTTGGAGCCTCACTCAAGCGAGAATGACCCGCCTAAGCGAGATGGTCTCTCGCCTGAGCTAGATCTTCTAGCTTGAGCGAGAACCACTGCAGTTAAGTGTCTGATTCTCTGTTTTAATGAATGAAATTATGTGTATGAATGTGTAAATGTGCAACTAGCCTATTATATGCTTGGATTGTTGTTGCTAATGTTAAGAATGGTGAAAGTGTGGGTGAATATGGATCATGAGGAGATGTGGTTGAATTAGAATTTCAAGGGGAATTCAAAAGAGTATGTTAGTGTGTGTAAGAATGTGAGGACTTCGTATTGGTTGGTATCCTGAAACTCCAATAATCATTCACGCTCAGATAGAGCAGAATGGATTATGTCGTGAGGAGTAGTAGGAGGTCCTAGTCTTTGGACTTGATTAAGTCTTAGACGCGAAAGGGACTTACCCTGGGAGTGGTCGGGTGATAACTCCTTGCACCCAAACTTTGCAGAGTTTGGGGACCGTCACAGGTGCACACCATCAAGAGATCCAATGTCGCTTACATAATCTGGATATTGAGTCTAGAGTCATGTATTTGTGCTATGTTGTGGTGGTTTAAGTAAATCTGATGATTGTAAACATAATTGAATAATATTCATAATTTGAACTGCATGATTCCTCTTATTTAAGTTAGCTTACCCTTCTTGTCTATGTTTGTTTTTCTTGTGTGTTTTCTCTTTTGCAATGATCACCTACTATTGGTGTGAGCATAGAAGAATCCAGGTAAAGACACCCCTCTTGGATATGAGCTGATCCATGGCTTAAAATTATTCAATAGTAGTTATGGCTCATACATTGTATTAGGGTTTTTGGATGTTTTAGCTAACTCTTTCCAGTATAGGTTGTACATATAACTAGTGTCTTATATGGTAGTTTTGGATGACTGTACTAGCACTCTACAATAGTTTTTGTCCACTATCTGCTTTGTTTGATCATAATATAATGTTTTGTTTAATAGCGTAAAAACTATTAGATAGGAGTATATTTTAAAAAAAATTAGATAAAAGGTTAATTGTACCTAATAAATCTCTTGTAGTTTTGCAAGTAATTAACTATAAACAACCAAAAAATGTATTAAGATGCATAAGATATTCTTTTACTTATAAACACAAATTATTTAATATTTTTTTATTAAAAAAAATAATATTTTAAAATCAATGTGAAGTCGAGATATCATATTAAGGTAAAAGAAGAAGGTAAATATAAAAATGCATTTTCAGTTCCATTTTCATTTTTCGTGTTTAATGTGACTCTCAACAATTCAATGTTAACAACATTACTATTATGAAGAAACATATCAGTTTAGTGTTTCCCACTCTATTCGTATCTGTCAATTAACTTACTATATTTAATTTAAAAAATGGCAAAATATCCTTAGATGTCTTTATCATTCTTCTAAAAGAAAATAATATTCTTGATATGCTGCATATATGTTAGCGCTAGTGATTTTCTTGCAGTTCATCATATAATTTTGGCATTTTCATATAATATTTTGGGAAAGATATGATTTTGTCTCTCAAGACTTGATCATTGTTTAGTCCTTGTATTTTCAAAATCATTATTTTTAATCTTTATTTTTCAAGACGTTAAAAATAACAAACGACGTTACGTGTTATTTAACTTTTTTAAAGATTGACATTTTTCACAAAAATGAGAAAGTTTACTAAAAATATTTAAGAAATATTTTTCATTCTTATACAATTAAAGCATTTCTTTTATTATAAATGATATATATATATATATATATATATATATATATATATATAAATTTAGAATAACTCACATTACTAAACCTAAGAAATTTTTTTCATTCTTACACAATCAAAGCATTTCTTTTATTATAAACTAGCATACACACCTGCACTATCACGCCTGTCTATGTACATTTTTTAAATATACGTGATATTATATTAGTAGGTGATGACAATGTAATTTTATTAAGTTAATATATAAAATAAAATTATATTTATTAAAAATAAAATAAAATATATGAGAAAAGATGAGAGAATAATTGTTGATAAATAGAGAAAAAGAGAATAGTAGAAACAGACAATTTTATAAAAATGTTTGTAAAAATAACAGTCAATTTTCAAATATTTAATAAATAATTATATTTTAAAGAATAAAATTGGTATTTTGAAATGTGAACACGAAAGAGGAAATCCTCTCTATATATTATTATAGATTATATATATATATATATATATATATATATATATATATTTATTTAGAATAACCCACATTACTAAACCTAATGACACGAATAAAATACTTAACAAAAAATGTGCATTCGAGAATTACTTCGGAACATGATTAATTAGTTCATACGAAAACTATAAGAAAAAAGAAGAAGAAGAGAATAAAATAAAAAAAGTTCTTAGTTGAACCTTGTTTATTAATAGTTACAAACATTATTCCAAGATAAAAATAAGAAAAAGTCTCCTAACCAACCAACAAACCCCACTGAACTCATAATTCATAAACTAAACATGATATATAAACTCCTAAATTACCTAAAACAAGTAAATAATAATAATAATAATAATAATAATAACATAAGATATCAATAGTTTGGTGGTTGATTAAGATCAAGGTGAAGATTTGCATGACTGGAACTACCAGCACGATGTTTTTTGTGAAAAATCATGTGACCATTTAGCTGTCTGTCGGAATCAAAAGCTTTACCGCATGTACCACAAACGAAGCTTTTAGGAGGCAAATCACACTTCACACCATCACACTTCCAACTAAGACCCTTGTGGATAGCTAAACCGTGCTTGCTTGTAAACTTTTTCCCACATTTCTCACATTTGTAAGGATGAGAATCAAACATCTTTATCTTACTTCTTCTAATCTTATGTTTGTGGAATTCAAATCTGGATAATCACATGCAACAAACAAACAAATCACCACACCTTTAAATACTTCAACAACTACAACACAAATCATTCTATTTCCTAATAAATACTTAATCACGATTATAATTATGTTGTGCGTGATATAATCTTTTTTCACAACTATCTACTTAATGCCCCGTGTTTTGTCTTATTTATGACTATTCATAAGGGGAAAATTAAAATCTTTAGGGTTAATTGCCAATATACTGTTTTATAGATTAAAGGTTTCGTTTTTAATTTATTTTCGATTTCAGTTTATAATTTAACTCAATCATTGGATAATTTTGTGGCAAAATATTTTTTTAAATTTTAATAACATTCTAAGAATAAATTAGAACTTTAAATATAAATCAATTTTTCCCTTTTAACCTTTGATTTAACATAATTTTAATAATCTTTAAAAGACTTCTGAAATAGGGATGACAAATAAATTCGTCTCCGTAGATATTCCTTGAATCCGTCCCCGTTTTGATGAAGAATCCTCACATTAATTAGATATGGAAAATTTCTGACTTTTTCAATTGGATATGAAGATGTACACATCCGTCTCGTCCCTGTTTTTATACCCGCCAAAATATTCGTCCCTACCATATCTCCATCTCGATTTAAATTATTAGTCAATTAAGTAAACTTACTTTTTTATATATATATATATATATATATATATATATATTTTCAACTTCGAGTAGTTTTATATTTGTAATTTTTTAAATATTTATTAAATAATTTTCAAATATAAATAAAAATCATTGAAAAGAAAACAACATCTATTACCATAAATACAAATGATTAACATTCTACTAAAGATGCTCAAGACAAATTTTTCATTCTTACACAAATTAATTAAGTTATAAGCATTTGTTCTATTATTAATGATATACTTTTTAAGTTTAGAAGAACCCACAATTTTAAGATACTAGTCCATGTTTTTCTGAACGTCATTTTTAATTAGAAATTATAGTTTAAAACTTCACAAATATATAATATTCATAATAATAACAATGAAATAAGTTTGTAATGTAAACAGTAATTTAAGAGTAAAAATTCATAATCTGCTATGATTTTATTTGGAAATTAATAATTTGGTGATTGATTAAATCATCACGAGCCACATCAGATTTACTGTTACGTACTACCTGCACCACATATTTATGAACAACTTTAATATTTTTTCACAAAAAGTATATTTAATGTCCCATGCTATTTATTCTTTATGACTATTTATAAATGGAACAAATGTATCTTTAGGGTTAATTGCCAATATACTATTTGCTGGCTCAAAGGTTTTGTTTTTAATGTATTTTCGATTTCAATTTATAATCTAAATCAATTATTGAATAATTTTGTGGCATGATATCCTTTTAATAGCTATCCATTTTTACCTTTTAACTATTTCAATTGTTTTAAGTTTCAATTTCCATTCCGTTTTCTAACAAAAAAAGAAACATCTAAATAAAAAAAATTGATCTAAAGAAGAACAATGAAGGATAGGAAGAAATCATTACAACCAGCAAAAAATGATTTAATTAAAAAATATTGATGTATATTGTGCATACATTATTTTTTTTTTAATAATAATCAATTTCAGTCATAGAAAATAATTAGTTAATATGGTAATCAATTTAAATACTAAATTAAAAATTATTGGTAACTAAATAGTTTATATTATAAATAATTGATAATTAAAATAGATTCAATTATGAATTAATCTACAAATTGGTCATTAACATCACATACCAAATACTGGTTACCAAAATTAGTCTATAAATTCGTCTCCAAATGAATAATTAGAGACCAATTATTTTGTTAGCCAAATTTTTGGTAGCTAATATTAGTGACGAATTTAACTTAAATATTAATTCACAATAGAAACAACTACTTAGAGATCAATTATAACTTTTTTTATTTATAAATTGGTATCCAAATTGATCATTATAATAACTAGTTATTTCACTCATTAGAATTGATCATTATTTAAAGATTTTTCTCATAGTGATATAAATTAATTATTATTATTATTATGATTATTATTAAATATTGATGAATGTTATTAAATTTTAATTTAAGTAATATAATATATTTTGTTTTATAGTTTTTATTTTAATGTTGGTGGTGAATAAATATTTTTATATCACTTTTTACTATAAAACTATAGTATTATATTTTTAATTAATATTGATTTTACTTCGATTCAACTATGTAGCCTTCAAATATTGCGTTGCGTTGCAAGGCTGAATAACCGTTTTAATTTTAAAAATATTAATTTCATAAACTTGATTTTGTCACTATTTTTAACTGTATTGTAGAGAAGTAAAATCAATTATCATATCCCATTATTATGAAACACTGAAAAAAGATGACTTTCAAAAAAATATTATGCAAATTGTCATCATTCAATGGTACATTAAATTCTCTATCAAGTTGGTTTTATTTTATTTTATATAATTTAGAGTTATTATATCATATTATGTATATTTATTTTGTGAATCAACTATAATATATTATTTATTTTTAGTCTTCAATCTTTTCAAAAAGACTAATTCAACATAAAATAATATCATACCATTAAAACAAAAAAAAATTATAGATTTAAAAGAACTAAAAAAGTAATAAGAACCCAAATGAAAAAGCGATACCTGTTTGTTGATTGTTCCGAGGTCCACCAGAGATGTCCCAACATTATTACTAGCACTAACTTCACATCATTAATTAATTAATTAATTAATTAATTAATTAATTAATGTATATTATTTAATTGTGTTTCATGTACCATATCATGATTATATGATATATACTTTTACTTGTGTTTATATCATTATTATTTCTTATTCATCATAAAAAATAATTTTTTTTTAAATAGAAATCAATTTTTTCCTTTTAACCTTTGATTAACATAATTTTAATACTATTTAAAAGACTCGTGAATGTTATTGTAGTGTGATATTATCAAAATCATATCTTTAAAAGAAGTTAATGCATGGAATGAAGCAATAATGATAATTGCATTTCTATCTACCAATAATTACTTATACAATATTCAAACTTCTTTATTAAACATACTGATAAAAAATTGTACCACACACTTTGTAAATTTCACCATCGCCAAATTGAATAGTGTCTTTATATATATATATATATATATATATATATATATATATATATATATATATATATATATATATATATATATATATATATGACTCATACTTATGTTTCACTTAATTAATTTTAAATTATAAATCAATTCTACTAAATTTAAACCATTGTGTCAAAATTACCCTCCACCAATATAAACAAAATCAATCTTTTCTTTCCATAATATTAATCTTAATATATGAACTTTTACACTGCAACTATTAATAAATGAGGAAGGTCTTCACCCTCTTATTCGATAAATATTGTGTAAGAGGATGAAGTTAAAATATCAATAACTACATTGTGTTACCATATTCTTATTGTGAGGTCCACTTTCTAAGTTTTGGGCTCAATTTTAGTGAAGGACCCAAATCAGAGACTTGTGTTCTTACTTTCAGTAAACCTTTCAGTTTTTTTTTTTTTTTGTTTTGTTTTTCACTCAATTTTTCTCTCATTCACCCAAAGGCAATTAACACTCTTTGCTCTTTCTGGAACAGAACATGAGTTAGAGCCTAAGCGAGATACTCCTTCAAGCTAACTTAACGTTCTTCCTCCAAGTAAGTTGAACGTCAAACCTTCTTATTTTCCTTCATTTCCAAGTTCGAACGTGTGTGTTTTATCATGGGTTTTCCCTTAGAATCTCATTTTTGTTCTTGTGTTCCTATTTTTCAGTACTCTAGTTGATTTTGAAGCTGTGGTGCTGCTTCCATTAAGACTTTCTCCCTTTCAAGTTTAGCTCCCAGTTAAGGTAAGGAAAGTTAGGATTTATAAGTCTTCGAAATGATTTGCTTGTTTTAATCCTTGCATGTGATTTAAGATAAATTTGATGGAAATTGAGACTGTAACGTGGAATTGGAAATGTTTCTGACATACATGGGGCTTAAAATGAGTTTTAGGTTCATTTGATGTTGTCAAATTGTAGTATTCGCGTTTCTGCATTATGCAGACTTGCTGGGCGAGCCCAATATCTCGTTAGGTGAGTTGAGCTTTCCAACTCTAACTTATCTCGCGAAATTTTGAATTTCTACTTCATGAACCATCGAATCGAGTTGAAATTTTTACAGTAGGTCCTAGACCTATGACAGTTTGTTTTGACCGTTGTGATATCTGTTTTAAAGTCTATATTAGAATAATATCTTTTAAAGGTTGCCTTAGATTAGGTTGTTGGCAGCTTTGACTTTTGTCACTTGTTTTGTGCATAAATTTTTCTATAGGTATCCAATCAGATTGATTCTTTTTGCATTGAGTTCTTGATTAAATCATCTTTAATTTGAATATAAATGCAGAATTTTTGGAGCTTTACAAAAGCTGCAATTTTATTTCTAAAATCTCAAATTGTTTGCATAATGTATTGTTAAGTTGGATTGGATAAAAATTAGTTATTTTCCAAGAGATACATATGTTATATGGTTTCTAATATGTGTTTTCAAATGTTTGTGTCAGAATATAGGAGATTCCATGGGAGAAATCGTATTTGATTTAATTAGTAGTGTGTTCATTGATGTAGGGTGTCAGTACTGAAAGTTTATCCTGATACTTTAATGCTTATTCAAGACTCGTGTAGAATGGAATGAGTCATGTGGTGAGAGGGGTAGGAGGTCCTGTCTTTAAGAAAATAGTCCCAAGGTTCTTATGATAGTTAAATGGACTAACCTTGTGTGTAGTAGGATGAAACCATTGACAATGACTCTTCAGCTAGTAGAGGCTACCACAAGTGCAAAAACCACCAAGAATCATACATCAATGTCTAGATCCGGATAATTGAGTCTACTCATCATGTGTGATGGGTTAAATGATATTACTTAGTTTGGTGTAATTAGTGCATTGTTTTGCAATTCTTTTGAGTGATATATATATATATATATATATATATATATATATATATTTTTTTTTTTTTTTTTTTTCAACTAGCTTACCCTTCTCCTTTTTGTGCTCTGTTTTCTTATGCTGATTTCTTTTTGTAATGTCTTGGTGCGAGTAGATGAAGGAGTCCTTGGTGATCATCAAGATGGTGGTGATGTTGTTGTTTAGATTAAACATGCTGAATATTGCTCTTTTAAGCATATTTTGAAGAACTATCGATGTCTTCTGTGTCCCATTGAGTAATTTTTTGCACAACTTTTTATGTCTTTAGTGGTGTTTGTCTTGGGTTGTTTTACGCCCACGGTACTCCTGTTGATTCTAGTATATTTTAGATAACTGTAATAGTTATTTCTAATACATTTTCCTGTCTTTTGCTTTATTATATTATATTTATGTGATGCTTTATTTATTTAAAAATTTTCTATTAAATGGGATATTACACCTATATTATCAAAGGGATACATTTTTTTTAGGTTAAAATACTTCGTTGGTCCTCGTTTTTGTTGCAGAATCTCAATTTGGTCCTCGTATTTTTATTAGTCTCAATTAGGTCCTCATTTTTGTAAATTAGTATCAATTAGGTCCTTTCCGTTAGTAGAGAACTAACACCGTTAAGTAGGTGCCACGTGTCAACTCCTCGTTTTTTTGAATTTTTGAATTTTTTTTGAATTTTTTAATTTTTTTTAAAAAAATATTTAGGCCACGTGTCACTTCTATGATGTGCCATGTGTCAATCTAATATAGTGACACGTGTCAAATTAATGTATGAATCTCAATTTGGTCCTCATATTTGTTAAATTGATTTGATTTGAGTCCCAACTTTTTTAAAAAAATTTCAATTTTGGGCAATCCAAATTTAGACCAAATTTT
>Ga0214542_1001939_pt1 | contig 42803 bp, 16 predicted proteins | sample CNSS1metaG_FD_160096 | JGI IMG/M metagenome (GOLD analysis project Ga0214542, IMG submission 160096) | Root nodule microbial communities from cowpea collected in UCLA plant growth center, Los Angeles, California, USA - CNSS1 | ecosystem: Host-associated > Plants > Roots > Nodule | place: USA... | reverse complement strand
TAATTAAATATTATAATTTATAATTAAATTTAAAAAATAAGTAATAATAATGTCAATTTTAAAAATTAAATGGTTCTATTTTCACAAAATTTGGGACTAAATTAAACAAAAATAACGAATATAAGGACTGAATTGAACAAAAATAACGAATATAGGGACTAAATTGAACAAAAAAAATAATATTATCAGAAATTGACACGTGACACTAGCATTGACAAGTGGCACAATTGTGACTTGACACGTGGACACTTTTTTTGAAATTAAAAAAATTTTAAAAATTTTTTAAAAAATTAAAAAAAAAATTAAAAAAAAATTAAAAAAAAAATCAAAAAAACTAGGAGCTGACACGTGGCATGTACTGTTCAAAAACGTTAACTATTTAAACACCGTTAGTGAAAAGGACCAAATTGACCACAATTTGACGAAAATGAGGACCTAATTGAACATAAAACGAAAATAGAGACCAAATTGAATAAAATCAACAAAAATAGGGATCAAATGTATATTTAAGCCTTCTAGTTTAGTTATATTGTTTGACACGTTTTTCCTTCAATATTAACTGAGACATGCATTTAAAACTTTAAATAAAATTTAAAAAAGATTATTTAAAAGACTTAATTCAAGCATTTCTAAATATGAGGAACTAAATTGATTCAAAATTTAAAAAAAAAATAATAATTATAATTTTGACTAAAATTTGAAATATCAAAAATATATTTAACCCTTGAATATTTTACATATTTTATCGTTCAATTTTAGTTACGAACGTTCTAAGTTCTAAGTTAGAATTTTTATTTTATGTTCTTTTTATACAATATTTGTCTTTATGTTAAGTTTTATAATCTCATGTGTTTTCAATACTTTTAGTAGATATTTTCAATACAATTTTTTTTCAAATATGATTAACTTTAATTTTAACCGTTAAAACATTATTTTAGTTTCATAAATTTTAAATTTTTAAAATAAGTTTACACGGTTGAATTACATTACTTCCAAATAATCACTGGTGTAATATGATCCCATGAGGAGTCATTTTAAAAACATAAAATTTTTCGCAATAATAATAATCAAATTTAAGATTATTAAAATAAATTTCATTCGATTTTATAAAGATTAATAGTCGATTAGATGAATTTTACATCCGGAATATTTTTTAAAGTTTAAATAGAAATTAAAATCCACAAATTATGACAGAGGAAACCATTAACACGAGGTTACCTTCTCAACCGTTTTATTCCCCAAAGCATGTAATTGTTTGTGAATGGTAATTAGAAAGAGAAAATAGTAGTTTAATATAGAGTATCCGTACAGACAACTTTTTCTTGCTTCCATGCATCAACAAATTTCAATTCCTTGCGACGTCGTTCTTTTGCTTTGGTCTCTTTCAAATTGCCTTTAATACTTCTTTTGAAAAATGGCTCAAGTTAGGGGGGAAAAGGCAATTCTTGATGTTACCAGACAAAGAAAAAAGAGCACACACGAGCCAAGCTTCCTTTCTTTACCTTGACTACTCAGAGTCCTTCTTTCAAACTAAAATTTCAATTTTGCCCCAAAATATTAATCACCTTCAAACCATTGAACATAACCACATTAATGGAAAGACAACGTCCATTGAACGTTGACTAACCACTTTCAACACTTAAATCTCATATTCTATAATTCATTATTTCGATTATGTATATTACTCTAAAAATAATTACATTGAAAGAGACATTTTCATATCACCTTTCTCCTATCTTCATTTGTAACCAATAAAATAAAAGAAGTTCGAAAGAGAATTTTATTATTCGCTTGTGGGAAAAGTGATATGAAAATGAAAAAAAAATTATTTGAATAGAAAGTGAAATATATGTGACCAATGAAAAGTAATATGTATTTGTTGACGAAAAAAGAAAATACTTCTTTTCTCATCTGCCTAATTTACTTTCTACTTTGCATTTTCTTTGTGAAGGTATGTTTAACGCATAAAGCAGAAAATTCTTTCCAGACACATGTGACACGTAGATCTCACATAAAAGTTTAGCTGTTTATGATTTAATACCATCTTTCTTTATCAAACAAAGTAAATCAAATAATAAAAATTAAAGATAAAAGTTAACAAAATAATAATGTGACATTATTTAAGGAATTAATAAAAAAACTTCTCTATAAGTTGTCTGTTATGAATTATAATTTAAATTTAAAAAAAAAACTAATTTCTGAATCTGGAAATTTGTAATATATATAAAAATAATATAATATAATATTCAACCTACTTCTCTCCCCATTAAGAGGAAGATTCCTAAAATAAACAACGTGCATGCATATAAAATAAATAAAAATTGCTTACCCTCACCGGATAATGGAAACATATAAACGTGTATGTAAATATAAAAAAATTGGTCATCCTCCTCGAATAATAGAAACAGATTTAGAGCTGCTTTAAAATATTTTCATAACAAAAATATTTATTTCTTATTTAACTTTTTCAAAAAAAAAAAAAATACAAACAAAATCCAACTTTTAAACTTGTAGTTTCGCTTCTTCCCTAATTGAGTCTCAGTTCACATGGAGTTATGGCCTTTTTCTATATTTTGACCGATAGTTTGATTTTGTTTTATTATTGATTGTTGTCCAGGAAATTCTCAACCGCTGCCAAGTTACATTGTGGGACAAATTTTAATTAATTGATCAAGTCATTACCATTGTAATTGTTTTAACAATTTTTTTTATCTTAATTTATTCTATGATTACGTTGTTTTTATGTGTTGATCTGTTTATAAAAATATATGTAGTTTGTATTATTAAAAGTGACAGCTCAAAGAACTTTTTTTTTTCATTCTTGAAGAAAAAAAGAAAAGAACAACAGTAATTCTTCATCTTCCACTAACTCCTATGCCATTAGCTTAATCTTTCCCTATAAGTTTCTACACCTCAAAACTATATAAAGAATAGGAAGATGGGGAACAAGTATTTATATTTACTTAACAACTAAATTTTAAGCAATTTTTATATTAGTACTAACAATATAATAAATTGAATATTTATAGTGGGCCAAAAGTTCAAAAAGCAAAAATTTACTATAATTAATTAGTAGTGTTAGATTTATTTTGACTTTGAAAGGAAAGTGTTATTTTAAATTGATTTTTAATTTTTAAAGCCACATTGAATCGTATCTAAATAAAATATGTTTATAAACTATATCTGAAAAAAAATTTGTAATTAAGCTAACTATAATTAATTTACTCAATTTGAAGCTATAAATTAAGTTTAATATATATATATATATATATATATATATATATATATATATATATATATATATTAAATTGATTGAATTTAAAAATTCTAATAAAATTAATTGCCAAATAATATAAATGTATATATCACTTTTCATATTTGATTTTATTTCCAAATAATTTATTAATCTAAATAAATAGTTTCAATAAATATGTAAAAGTTGACTTCATAATGTTAGTAATCCAAGTGTGAGTCTAAGTCCCACATTGGCTAGAAATGAGAAAATAGAGCATTATAAGGATAAAAACCAACCCATAAACACATCGTCTTAAGGTTTTGAGTTGAGAGTTGTGTCAATAACTTATGTGGTTGGACTCAGATCTCATTGGTGTTGTATATTCTCGATGAAACATCTCTGTAAATCCTAACACATAAAAAGGTCAAAATTATTACAAGAAAACAATAAAATATCCATTAAATTAATTTTCATTTTATTATATTATTGATACATTATTAGAGTACATACAATTAAAGCAACCATTTCAATGACTTCAAATTTTTGTTATTATAAGGCTGATTTGAAAACACATGAAATAGAAATATTGGATGGGAGATGTAAAATGGTCAAATTTGTGTCTCCAGCTGGCTTTCTACGTAGATCACATGAGAAGGGACAAGGGAGGCATTGTCGTAGTGGATCCCACAACATTTTCTCTACATTCACACAAATCCAAAACGACAACAAAAATGAAAAAGAACAACGTCCTTTCTCCAAATTCATTTTTGGCAGTCATATTGAACTATAATAATTGGTTTTTTATTTGTTTTTATTTTGTATCCTTAATATTATAATTAAATAGCGAAACTCGTGGGTTGGACTGTGAACCCGACAGCGGATAATATTGTCCACGCATGGCTTTGTCTGCATCGATTTGCAGACAGTAGCCGAGTGAAATGTCTGCGTTCAAATTATTTCCAACGCCCAAAGAAAAGTATCTCTCGCAAACAGATCCATGAGGCTGCCGAGGGAGAAAATACAATCCCGTGTAGAAATTGTTTTCCTAAACCATCTGAAAAGGTTAACACAACGAAGAAAAAAAAAAGAAGCTTACAATTAATATAGTTTTATCAACGAAACCAGACGTTTGGCACATGGTTATATTATATATACATACACTGGCGAATGCCGACGTAGAAAAAAGGAGCACGCACCTTAAAAAATTTACAACGTTCATAGATAGAGAGTAGCAGTAGTATAGTACTGGAGGAGGTTCATTAAAAGCAGCAGAACGCAAGTTCAAACCACTAGACGTAATAATTCTTGAATTCAAAGCGTTCAATTTGAGGGACCTGATGAGCTTACAAGTTGTTGTTAAGTGCAACTTTAATTTTTTGGAAAGGAAAAATTGTTGTGATGAGCATAATTAGTCAGACATGGTTGGTCGTTGGTCAGCAAATGCAGGTAATATATAGGTTTTATTTTCCGAGAAATATAGAGTGTTATGTATATATATAATAAGGGAAATAGTCAATGACGTACGTATCGCACATTCATACACTTCACTCTATACTCAGCGTTAGGTCAAGGTGAAATCTTAAATTTCAAAATTAGTATAAATAAAAGCGTGGAATTATTTAAAGAGTAATTTGAGTTGAATTATTGATGGTGAGAGAGATGTTAGTAATAAAAAGGAAGAGAAGGTTAGGGTTGACGATTAGATCCTGCCCCACGTGGCTTACTTGTGTTGACGTAGAAATATGGTGAGAGGTTAGGTTGTGACAGCAGGGATTGTAGAAAATAAGCAGACCAAATTGCACACAGTGAAGAGGAAAAGCTCTGCGAGAGAGCCATGCGGCGAACGGCATCATGACAGCTATTTCTTGCGTACGCTCTTTAGACACCTATTGATACCTTTCACATTACAATTATTTTTCCCTCATCTTCAATAAATCCAATTAATTAACTGCTAAACATTTCATCTCATATATATATATATATATATATATATATATATAGTAAGATTCACTGGTCTATATATTTATTGTTGACACTTCTTAATAAATCTATAAGAGTGTTCACTTAAGTAAAGCATTATCATGTTTTGACTAATTTTAATTTTAAATAAGTCGAATTTGTTTTATTTGTTTCAATACAAATTATCCAAAATTAATATTGTTTTCATTGATTCACTTGGTTTTGTTGGCCAGCTCTGATGTCACGTGTTTTCGTGTTTTGATGAGTTTTTTGGTCTCTTTTCTCAGCCGCAAGGGAGAAAATGTCGTGAACTAATAATATAGTTTTCAGTGGCATTGGATGCATGGCACTGCTATTGCCACAATTATATAAATATGTGTATATAAATATACATACACTACATGATAGCACTTAAATAACTTAATCCTGTTCATTTTTTAATATTTGATATATCAATAAAATAATTAATAGCTGGGATTCATGGACGTAATTTTTTAATGGTTTTGTAGTTTAATTCCAACATAAAATTATTTTTGTTTGGTTCAAAACCCTAGTGATGTGAGTGATGATGACGGTGTCTCTATTGATGTGGGCATGGAGGTGGTGAATGGTAAGATAGACGGTGTGTGATAATATCCGTCATCGCTATTTTTTTCTTCAGCAACAATTAAACTATTTTTCCAGTGGGCTTGGAGTTTTATTCTGTGTTGTCCAAAATCTTTGAAAGCCCATTCGATTGCATCTGTCTCCAGTGTCTTCAGATTGCTTTTGTTATTTCCTTTTTCTTTAGGCCTGTTCCATTATTTCCTAAGTCGCAGGCCAGTTGAATTTCCGAATCTGGGCCAGCTTTTTAATTCGTTCTTTGTACTTGGACTATTATCATTTTGGACCCAAAAGAAATTGTAGCCTCAAAAGTGGAAAAATCAATTAAAAAGATAGAAATAAGTACAAAAAATGAAAGTTGATAGCTTCTTCATATAATATATCGATCGAATTATTTTCAACAGTACGGATTAATTAGTGAAGGCTGCTTTAATTTGATTAACAATTTTTGAACTACCAGTTTTTAAAAACTCGGTTACGTTAAAAGTAACTAGATTAATCTAACGTTAAATATTGTGATTAGTGCTTCCAAACTATTGTACTTCATTTTTTATTCACGAGTAAGAGTCTAGCTCTCGGTTATATGGAGTTCATAGCCAATTTATGCACAATTTTTTGGAATAAGATTGATAATGTCAAATTGTTTAATCTCATTATGATTACTTGATCCAGTAATCCACAGCTTAACAATGCAGAAAGCAAAAGCAACAAGCAAACAGAAGAAAAGCAAAAGAACACTATAAAAGCAACACTACACCAATATTCTTCTTTTCTTCCACTCTCACCACCTATACTTACTTACTTGTGTCTACTTCTGATTCAAAAAACCATCTAGTGATTCAGAAAGTTTCTCATGGCTATGCTTCTCACACACAACAACCTCATTCACACAATCTCATTATCACTACTCATTTTCTCATCATCTTTCACTCTCACAACATCTCAATCCAGCGTGTGCAGAACATCCTGCGGGGACATCCCCATCAAGTACCCCTTCGGCATCGACGACGGATGCGGAAGCCCGTACTACAGACACCTTTTCGCATGTTCCAACTCGGGAAAACTCGAACTCAGAACCCCTTCGGGAAGTTACCCGGTTCGCAACGTTAGCTACGCTGATCCACACGTGGTGGTGACCGATCCCTTCATGTGGAGCTGCGAGGATGGTGAGAGGTTTCGTCCCACCAGACCCTTCAGCTTGGACAGCAGCACCCACTTCAAGCTCTCACCTCAGAACGAGTACATGTTCTTCAACTGCAGTGAGGACAACGTCATCATTCAGCCCAAGCCCATGTTCTGTGAGCATTTCCCCGAACACTGTGACTCTTCCTGTGACAGTGCTAGCTATCTGTGCAGACACTTGCCTGGGTGCTCCTTTGCGCTCCCTCGCAGTACTTGTTGTTCGTACTATCCCAAAGCCACCCAGTCTCTCAGGTTGATGCTTAAGTATTGCACCAGTTATGCTAGCGTTTATTGGAAGAACGTTGGTGCTCCCATGCCTTATGATCAGGTTCCGGAATATGGGATCAGAATTGATTTTGATATCCCTGTTACCACGCGCTGCCTTCAGTGCCAGGATCCGTTGAAAGGAGGTGGGATTTGTGGATTTGACACGCAGAACCAGAGCTTCTTGTGTCTTTGTAAGGATGGAAACTCCACAACTCATTGCAAAGGTATGTTCATGTTCAATACTATTTTAAGATTATACTCATCATTTGGTTCTTCAGTATTATACAGCACAAAACCACTACCAGCTTTTTTAGTCCTCAAAGGGCCTTATTAATACACATCGGTTGGATGTCTCAAATGTTCAAGTTTTAATCTTTTAACAGACTAAAACTGAAGAACTCTTTGCAGAATTTTATTCTTGTATGATTGTCACTTATGTGGATTAAGTGATTGGTTTTTAAGTGTTTAAATTTTACTTAAGTGTGTAATAGACTATTGGTTGTTTGACAGATTATGACATTGCAAGGCACAATAGGAGGGTCCATGTAATAGCAGGTACAGAGATTAAATACGGTTGATACAGATGTAATTAATGTGAGATTTTGAAGTGGATGATTAGGCTTATGTTTGGAATTGTGGCTGCAGGAACAGTTACGGGCGTTTCCGTTGCGGGTGCATTTGGAATTGGAGCTGCTGTTTGGTACTTGAAGAAAGTGAGAGCTAAAGCACCAGTCACATGTGGAGTACAAAGCAATGAAAATAGGCTATTCTGAAGAACACCAAATGATGTGAACCACACACACATCTTTCTTTTGTTACTTTTTCATTGTGTTTATTTATTTATATATACCACAATTATACAGTCATAGAATTGGGCCCCAATTTTTCTTAGTTTTATATGGTCTTCTTTACTAATGTCGGTTTTATGTATAGTCTATTAGAGACAATGTACTCTGCTGGAGAATCATATCCTTTACACTTTTTTTTTTACAACAATCCTTACGAAACGAATCTGGCATGTGTCATAATTCTGCAAAGGAGTTAATTGGCCTACTCTGATATATGTATGACTCCAAATTGAGTCTTCGGGAATCAACCAAAAACAAGAAAAACGAGAGAGAGAGAGATACATATGCAGCTTGCAAGACAAAACTAGCATGCTTTACCAACAACACAAGTTAGGGGACCTGCGTTTAGAGTTATAGAAGGCACCAATGAAGCAGGTGCAGCATTAAAAGATTGAGAAGGTGAATAGTTTGGGTCACAACTTCCATATCCTGATGGAACAAAATAAGCACCGTTTAGGAATGCATCCTTAGAAGACCTCCATTTCCAACTCTTCAATTTTCCCTTCATTTCCCTCTTGGTAACCTGTCATCCAAAGCCAACTAACTCAATTTGTGTTGCCATGTATTAATGGGATAGGGTGTTTCATTGATCATGTTACATTGATTATATCGTTTTCCTTACCTGTTTTGCAGCAGGGTTATTCGGAGCTACATAGTAGTTTGCTTCACTGAGAATGGTTGGGTTAGAACTTCCCCCTATGGCATACATCTTCCACCCATCATATTTGTTGTTCACCACATGAGCATAACCAAATCTCACCCTGCATGAATACAAACAAGTTAACAGATACACTTTTCTTAAACCTGTTCTTTGGAAATTCAATCTATATAATGCACTCTCACCTTGGCATTCTTTCAATTAGACCACTACCAAATCGGTTGAAGGCTATTGTTACTTTCATTATTTTATCTGCTGTGTATTCATCGTTGTGTCCTAGCAGCATAACCTGCAGTCAAGGAACAGTACCATCCAAAAAAAACACAGAATGAGTCCAAATAGGGTATTTGGTTACTTACTGGTTCTGGCCATAGTTTCACAGTTATTGTTTAGTCAACAATATAAGAAAAAGATACTCCATATATAATAATGCTTACTTTGTCATGCTGGGTAAAGTAATTGTTAGAAATGGTAATCGCAGTTGAGGCATGAATAACATCAATCAAACCATCAGCACAACGAGCCAACAAACAGTGATCAATCCAAACATTGGAGGAAGCAAATATGCTAATGGCATCTCCATCAGAGCCTTGGCGATGGCCAACATGAGATGGGGTGCTCATAACAAGACCAGCCTTGCTTGGTCTGCAATCATGGATGCTAATGCCATGTATGATAACATGGCTAACACCTTGTATGGTAATGCAGGGGCCATTTGTAATCTCCACTTTAGCGCCTCTTCCATCAATGGTCTTGTAGCTATTCATGATAAGCTCGTTCTTCAGCTGAATACTCATATCTCTGGCAAAAATGATCCAAAGGGGTTGTGTCTGGACCACGGCATAGCGAAGTGTTCCTGGTTTTGGGCTTATGGGATCATCAGAGGAATCTGTGACTTCGTATATTGCTCCATATTTGCCTCCAATAGCGTCCTTTCCAAAGCCAATGGCACAATCAGCCAAGGCTTTGCGATTTGACACCCAATTGGATTTGGCAAGTCTGCATGAGTCTATCATGTTGAGGACTGCACTTTGTGATGAACATTGAAGGTGTAGTATGATGCATGAAAGCAAGAGGAGTAAGGAAGAGGTTGCCATGCTTCAAAACCTGAGAAAACCAATATTGGAGTGAGTGCATTTAATAGATGTTTGATGAGGTTGATCATTCACTTTAGAGCTCTGACTTTTAATTTCTCTGCTTTTGTTAATTGAGCTAACCAAAACGTGGAGGCACGAGTGCTGCTTCTTTGACTGTGCTAATTGCCGATTACCATCTAAAACTCCACTCAAGGATAACAAAAATGTAAATGCGTAGCTAATGTCGCATGCTTTAAAATTTATTGTACACTGATTAAATTTCTGGATTATAGTACCAAATTATTTAGTCTTTGACTTTCACATACATGATTCAATTTAGTATATCTTAATGAGATTGGTAGTTTAGTTCGACCACTAACATTATAGAACTTTTTTCTCTCTAAAAAAAATTGTAAAACTAACTAGTTTAGTTCCTAATTTGGTCATAATTAATTATTAATTGGGTTTTGAATTTGACAATTTTCGCAACTGAAATCATGTCAAAAATGACTAACAAAAATGAGATTTGAGAAGAAAAAAAACAAAATGTAAAGTTATTACCATAGTTTATTTTGAGAAAACTATGAAAAAACAAAAATTATAAAGATAAGTACAAGATCTACAAAATGGGATTTTGGTTTCGAGAGTAGTCTATTATACGTGAGGAAAGTATTAACACTCCAAATCCACATTGTTCATCCTAAAACAGTACCTTTAATTAAAGGTGCATAAAGATTTAGTTGTATAAAATGTTATTTTCTGCAAAAATAATAATAAAAGAATGTAAAAAAGAAAAAATAATTATTTTTTTGGTCTTTTGATAAACCTCCTTCCTTCCCGGTATCTCTATTCACAATGGAAAATCAGAGATTACGTAGTTCTAAATAAAAAAAAAAGATTTGAACAACTATTTGAAAATTGATTTGATTTTTTGGAAGTGAACCTAACTAGGATTGACTTTACTCCTAACTTATCTTCATTCATAGTGAAAAATCAAAAATCAGTGCAATTCTTATAAAAACCTTTTTTATATTTTTATGGACTTAATTTTTAATTCTAAAAACCTTTTTCATATTTTAATTTTCTTAAATTATTTATTATATTTTTTAGTATTAAAACATTATTATTTTTAATTATCATTTTCAATTTTTTTATGTGGGTGTGCAAAGAAGTAAAGTTAAATTAAAAGGAAGACAAAGATGGAATAAAAACAATGAGGAGTGCAGAGTTAATAAAACGCATGGTGTAACGAATAATTAATGTGCAGTGAGTGTACTATTAGCGGGAGAGTGGTGACTGAGGAGAATGATGAAGATTGGAGAATAGTATTGTACCTCTAGACGTGATGGGAAGTGTTAATCCAACATGTGAACTTAAAACAAAATACAAGAAGTAACAAACAGACCAATAATTCAATACATTATAATGAGAAACTTACTTGCAGCGGAACTTGCTCAAGAACCCACGTCACTAACAATCTTCCCCTCCTATTCGTGTTAAAGTGAAAAGAATGACAGAATAATATTAAAAATTATGATTGAAAAAGAAAAAAGTATAAAAAATGGTCTCTCATCCTGTAGCTTGATGGGTTTATATACACAATATTATAAATCAAATGTAATATGTAAACTATAAAAGACAAGAATTGGTATTAATAACCATAAGTGATATTGTAATATTTATTTTAATCATTAACAAATCAAAAATGACAGAATAATATTAAGAATTATGATTGGAAAAGAAAAAAAGTATCAAAAATGTCCTCTCATTCCCAGCTTGATGGGTTTATATACACAATATTATAAATCAAATGCAATATGTAAACTATAAAAGGCAAGAATTGGTATTAATAACCATAAATAATATTATAATATTGATTCTAATCATTAACAAATCAAAGCACAAAATCAATCACCATTCAATAATATTGATTTTAATTCTAAGAAAATATATTGCTTCTAATTATCAGAATTCTAATTATTAGATTCATATCACGGTCTCTTCTATATAAAACAGGGTAACAAGATGATAGAAAAAATAAATAGTGGGTAAAAATAGCATAAATGTGATAACAAAGCAAAGGGTAGTGGATACAAATTTGGGCTAAAAATAAATATCAAGATATAAAAGTAAAATATAAATGGAAGATCGGAGATGTTAAAAAAGGAGTAGACTTAATCACACAAAAACTTTTTTTTCCTTTATTTATTTTCTATTTATTATTATTTATTTATTTTATTTATATTTTTTTAAAGAAATTTTTATTAAATCGAACGGAAGTGAATGTTGACAATAATACAATTAAAATAGGGAGCAATGCAAATTCAATGATGATAAAGCACAATCACGTTTATATATTAAGGTTAAAAATTATTTTCATCTCTATTTATTAAAAAGAAATATATTTTATTTTTAAGTTAAATTATATAATACTTTGTCCCTCAAAAGTTATTAAAAATATTATTTCAATGGACAATGTGTAAAGTGTTTTTTTTTCATAATAAATAGGGTTTTATAATCTATAACAATATATAAAAGATATTTTTTTGTCTATATTTCGTTATTTCAGTTTTACTCTTAATTCTTACTTTAAAAATTAATTATTTTATAAATAGTTTAATTTTAATTATTATTTTAAAAATATTTTTTGTCTTTAACCGTTATTTTAAAAAAAAAAATTTATATATTTTTTATTTTTCTAATTTTATATTTAACAACTAATTGTATATCTTTTATTAATTTCAATTTATGAAAATTAAAAATTAGAACATACATGTACAACAACACCTATATGTCCCTTAATAGATTATAATATTTATTGTAAAAGATGTTCTACATATCTTCTCTTTGAGACAAAATACTTTATAATTTAAGATATGATAAAGCACATTTTTTTATAATAATTTAAGAAAAAAAATATTTAATCCATATATTTTTACTTCATGAAACAATTATATATTATGTATTCAGAGACTTTTTTAAACCAAGACTATTTCCTCAAAAATAAATAAATAAATAAATATTATAAATTAGATTGTTCAACAATAGGTGTAAGTTATGGTAAAACTCTAGCATCCATATTCAAATTTTTGTGAACAAAAATAGAGAGGTGTATATTAATTAAGATTTAGATTGATATATAATAGCATCATTAAAAGTAACACGTTTACATAAAAAATAACAAATAATATGGATTAGAAAAAATAAATATAATATACGGTACTTTAAAGTTGACTCTAATCCTCTTTTTTAATAATTTAAATGGTTTTTCTCTAGGTTGGTTCTATTATTTATTTGAGCTAGACACTTATTGGTTCACTTATTTTTTTATCTGATAGGTCAGTTGGATTCAATTTCCAGATTATTAATACAAGCTAGGAAGTTATAATTAACGTGTAACCTAAAAAGAAAAAGAACAATAAATTGATCCAACACTTATATATCATTATTGAGAACCCCTTCTATCTTCTTGGTTATTTAATCTGTTTTGTTATGCTCAATTTATTTGTTTGGACGAGTATCTTAATAAAATGAGTTTCTTCATAAATTAAAATTAATTTATACATAACGATATAAAAATTCTCTCATTTAAATTATATAATTTTTCACAATTTATATTATTAATTATGTAGACTCAAATTTTAACTTATAAGAAATTCATTTCATTTTGTGCTTCTTATTTATTTGTTTAGGGAAAAGTTTTTCCGTGCCCACAATTTTAATAGTAAAATCATGCACTAGATAACAATATGTTCTTCATTTTCTCTTGTTATTGTCACTGGTTTTGATATTACAAGAGACTTCAACCAACAACAAAGAAAATTATACACTGAAAAAAATCCGCTCAAATGTCACGAAAAAGAAAATAAACAAATCGAGAATGGACTGTGGCATTTTTTTAGACAGTTATCTTGTACCACTTTTTAATTAAAGAAATAGGAAAAGAAAAACAAAGAACGGCAACACTTTCAATTTATACCAAAAGACGTGAACAAGAAAAGTCCAGGTACATGTTACGAGGGCTGTTTAAGAAAATACTTAAATTTCACAAAAATGGCCTATAATTTTTATATTAATTTACATTTAAATAAAATTAATGGACAACTTAATTAAAATAAATTTACTTTTAATAGTAGCTATATAATCATAATAATAAAAATTGTAAATAAATTTTTATTTAATAATTTTTATCAACTTAATTTTAATTTATTTATTTACCTATCCGCTTTCTAAAATCTATCAATTAGGAATTATGGTTTCAATATATTTTTCGAAACGGCAAAAAGTTTTAATGGCTTCCACGAGCTATTAGTTTACTATATGCGGGGGATTATAGATACCACTAAATAAATTGCTGAAATTAAGACTATAATATAAAATTATTTAAATAAAGAAAGAAGTTAATTACAATAATAGAAAATGATCGAAGATGCACCATGCTAGGATTGCAACAATATTTTCACACTAATGATCGAAAATAATTGCGGCTTCCAGAGATAAAATCATAAAACAAAATATAATGATATTATCACTCACATTTTTTTATTCTCATAATTTTTCTATCCCTAAGGAAAATGATTTTTTGACAGCTAAATTTTTATAACTTCCTCTAACAACTTTAGGTGTCATCTTCCAAGTGAGTTTTTATTTTTACTTTTTCTCAATATTTCAAAAACATTTAAAAGATGACACCTCATGTTCATGTTATAAGAGAAAGTTGTCCGAAATCTAGTAATAAAAATATCATTTGGGAATTTTTTTATGAAAAGAAATAAAGAGAAGAGGTGAAAACGTTTCACCAAATTAACAAGCTTTGTCAACAACACAGTTGAGTGGCCCTGCATTGAGAGTTAACAAGGGCACCATGGATGCCTCGGTAGCTGTGAAAGTTTGAGCAGATGAATACAATGGGCTGCAACTTCCATACCCAGATGGCACAAAATAAGCACCATTTAAGAATTCATCTCCATAACTCCTCCATTTCCAATTATTCCACTTTTCACTACTTTCCCTCTTCGTAACCTGTCACCAACCCATGAACCACATTCAGTAACACAAACTCAAATGCTTAGTAATATGTTATTCACATGCTACAATATTCTGTGAGAAGTGCTTTTCTTAGTTACCTCTTTTGCAGCAGAATCATCTGAAGCCATAAAATAGTTGCATTCACTGAAAATGGTAGGGTCGGCACTGCCACCGATGGCATACATCACCCACTCGTCATAACGGTTGTTCACCACATGAGCATAACCAAATCTCACCCTGCATGCATTTCATCATCCAAATAAGTAAGTGAAAAAAAAAAAAAATCACTGATCACTGTATTTCAAACCACTGTTTTTACCTTGGCATTCTTTCTATTAAGTCACTGGCAAAGTGGTTAAAAGCTACTGTTACTTTCATCACTTTATCCGCGCTGTATTCATCGCTGTGCCCTAGCAGCATCACCTGCAAGGAGTGCATAGAACCCAACAATGAGATACAAATTATACAAGTTTCTATCAAGTGAAAAAACCCTATTTTTTTTACTTTGTCGTGGTGGGTGAAGTAGTTGTTAGAGATGGTGATTGCAGTTGAGGCATGAATAACATCAATGAGACCATCGGTGCAACGAGCCAAAAAGCAATGGTCAATCCAAACATTGGAGGAGGCAAATATGCTAATGGCATCTCCATCAGAGCCTTCACGATACCCAACATGTTCAGGGGTGCTCCTAACCATGCCACCATCACCAGGTTTACAATCATGAATGCTAATTCCATGTATGATCACATGGCTAACACCTTGTATCGTAATGCAAGCCCCGTTTGCGATCTCCACTTTGGCTCCTCTCCCATCAATGCTCTTGTAGCTATTCACCATGAGCTCGTTCTTCAGCGTGATAACCATGTCCTTGCCGAAAGTTATCCAAAGGGGTTCTGTTTGGATTGCACCATAACGAAGTGTGCCAGGTTTTGGGTCTACAGGGTCATCAGAAGGGTCAGTGACTTCATATACATCACCAAACTTTCCTCCTATGGCATCTTTGCCAAAGCCAATTGCACAATCCGCCAAGGATTGGCGATTAGAAGCCCAATTTGTTTTGGCTCTCCAACATGAATCAATTGTGTTCATCACAACATTCTTAGGGCTACTCTCAGTGATATAACTTGGAATAGGAGAGAGGGCATTGAACTCCTTTGTTGAATCTCTGTTATTGAGTGGTGAAGCTAAGGTGGGTAGAGAGCATGCTGAGAGCACTATGAGAATGGTTAAGGTGGCCATAGCTTGAGAATTTGATCGCCAGAAAAGGATGGTGGAGCTATATATATATATATATATATATATATATATATATTAAGAAGGTGGTGCACACGATTTGAAGAAGGGCATGCATGGTGTGAATTGCTTGAGTTGAGAGTTATTCGTGAGGAATTGATTAGTGTAGATTTAGCCAACAAAGACGTGGGTCGGTTGACTATATGATTGCAATCTATGGCTATATAACTGCGAACAGTGACCAGATTTATAAACACATTCATGAATGTTGTGTATCTATGAATGTAGAATCAAAATTACCAATTCAACGGATGGGGTTATATTGGAAATATAATTAGTTAGTGGTGGACTGTGTTTAATCAAACATGCTCACCATATACACACAATAATTGAATAAACAAGATACATTACAGATTAACATATCCTTGTGTCAAGATCAAATGAAGGTGTCAATCTTAGTAAAGAGATTTTTTATTTACTTTTGACAACAAATAATTTTAATCATATAAACAGTCTTTCATGTGTATTGAATATTTTGACATTATTATCTTATCAATCATCTCTTAAGTTCTTAAGGAGGGGTATAACCGGAGAGATACAAATATCAATGAGAACTGAGTCTAACCATTGTTAGGTTTCTAAAAGAGGGGTATCACTGGGGACATCTCAATCCAAAACCTTAAGGTAATGTGTTTATGGGTCTTTATTTTTATATAGTGTTCTACTTTCTCAATTCTGGTCAATGTGAGACTTAGACTCACACTTGGATTCTTAACATCATCTTCATTAAATTCTAAATGAATTAAATATTTATAATAATTTAATCTTATGTAAAATTCATTTATAATTAGAAAACTATTTTCAACATTGAAATAATATTAATAACATTAATTAACATCTAATATATTGTTGTTAAAATGACGTACCGAAATAAGTATTCTGTCTCCCGTCGAGAACTATACTAAACACTGGATTATATTAAATTCATTATAAAAATTATACTTTAAACATTTTTACAGTTTTTTATGAATATTTTAGTTTAATGATTCGATAGTTGTGATTTAACATTTGGGAACTTGTTACAAGACTCCGATTAGAAGTAATTATATTTTTTTCTATTTTATAAGACTCACTCAATAATATCTCTTGTAGTAATTACTTTTTTTAAAATATCTTTAATTATGAGATATATTTCAATAAATAGTAAATTAGATACATTTATGTGTGAAAGTGCAACTTGTTTTCTGTAAAATTTATTTGTGGGAAAATCGTGTTAACAATTCCTATACACAGTCACCAAATATGACAAACTTCAACAATTGGATTGATGAAATTAGCATTTTATAAAAATAATTGTTAAAAATTTATAATTTGACGAAGATTTACATTTGGTTTAAACAGATCCTAACTCTCTATATATTATATTAATGGTAAAAATAAAGTAAAAACTGATAATAATATTTAAAAATGAATAAAATGTGTCTCGTTAATATTATAAGTATTTTTTGGGTAAAAATGTATAATTAAGAAAAATTAAATGTTAGTGACTAAGCTAATTAAAATATTACTATGATAGTTTGAAATCGTTGTTGATACCATGCTTTCTTTGCGAGGATAATTATTTAATAGAGAATGGCATTTGATCCTTACACTGAAGAAAAGAAAAAAGAAAAAAAAACTCGTCAAGACAAACCATTTGTCACTTCTAGCTGATGAATGTATAAATTATGGTTATAATGTCAAAATGCTAAGATGTGTTTCACCTCCTTGAATCATTTCCTCGAGTATGTTGAATCATTTCGTCGAGTATGGCACAATATTTTGCAAGAGCCGAATGTTAAAAAAAATTGTGAAACTATCATTTTCCATGTTTTATACAAATCATGTTTGATTGTTTCTTCAAGAGTTTCGACATGCATAAGCCTGTCAAGAAGTGATGCTGATACCCTTTAAATTAGTATGTTAAACTCGCATTTGCTTTCATTGAGAGTAATTCAAGCAATCCAGTCCCTAAAGTTCGAATACATTAACCTATACCACTCATTAAAATCAGATAGATGAATAAAATAAAATATTTCATTTTAGGAATTTCATTTAAACACTAAAAAATAAAATAAAATTGAAGAATAGAAAATTATCACATCCAATCCATGGCCATATGCAATTACAACCCTTTTCAAAGCACTACTATTATGTACATTGTCATTCGGAATGCTTCCTTCCACCTCCAATACTATTTTCTATTTTCGGTCTTATTCACGTTTTCTCATTATTATCAATAGAAGAATAAATCACACCAGGCCCTTGGACTTTATATTGGTGAAGGAAACTATAAGGACGAAAATAAACTCTATCAATATTTGAATCAAGTGCTACTTCACCTTCACAAGCAGCAACTTCGGAAATAGGATATGCTAAAACTGTCTATAATATGTCAAATAAGCATTTAAATTTTAGTCATTGTTGTTGTATACATTTTGCCTGCTGGATCATATTTGAATTTCAAATGCATACTTTTTGTCATTCAATGCCTTTCACCAGAAAAACTTGCAACGAAAACCAATGCCCCTTTGCCCTCCGATATTGGCAACCTGAGGAGGGCAGAAGCAACAGACATGAACTGAAGGGCACTTCTTTATCACCTTGATTTCTACTGGGGTATCAGGTATATAACCTACAAGTTGAATACTTAATTCCATGTTTTCGGTTGATGGTTGATAATCGAGATCTACCCATAGTGCAAGGAATAAATACACAGACAAAGCATGTCACGAAATAACTACTCTACTCAGAAACTCAGTTCTCTGGCCAGTCTACGCAACAATGATAATGCCAGTCCTAGTTACGGAAATAAAAATGAGACTAGTAATTTACGTTCAATTAGTGATCATTTTAAACTGGAATCTGGATAGCTGCTGAGGAATGGTCGATATAACTGGACCGTATCTCTGCAAACAAATGAGACACAAAATTCATAAGACACGGAAAAAAGTATAACATATTTTTACTGACAAGCATACCTATTTTGATAAGTTTAAATATTAATACTATGATGATACATCTGTAGATGATAACTTCTAACACAAGCCCAAAAAAATGAAACATCTAAAGATGGATTCCGTAATCTCCCAAATCAATTGAAAGCATTCCCTTACTTGAAATAGTTTCAGTTATTATACGTGGTTTTCCATTGGACAACCAATGAGAACGAAGAATTCTTATAAAGAGTTCACTCAACAATCCAGTAACGGAAAAGAACAATATTACCATACCTGAACATTGTCATAGAGTTCAAACAATGGAACAGCTAGTAGTTTTAAATTTTTGGGCACTGCAAAGTATTCCCTTTCAGATAAGTGAACAAGGAAAAGTTTTTTGCATTCCTGCATACAAGATATTCAATGGTATTATTGTAAGCACGGACCAACTAACCAAGGGAACCAGAAACCCAATGGATTCGATGTCATTCTTTCCCAAAATTACCTTGGGTTTTGTGATATGAGGAGGGCAGTATGGATACATTATGGTTTCAAAATTTGGCCTCCACCAGATCGCAACACACTCACCTATCTGCAGTTTTCAAGATTGTCACAGAATGGCAAATTTAACATGGCTCTCCAGAGTACATGAGTAAAAAGTAAATAATAATACCTGCCAGTCAGGCACAAGAGCTGGTGAATTAGCACCAAGCTTGCTAGTCAACTTTCTCTTCAAGCCCTCAATTTCTGTAAACAGCATTAAATAACCCCAAAAACAAGTCAATAAGCATAATCACAGGCTTCTATTTTCAAACTACCCAGTTCGTGATACAGAAGAAAGCTTACCATTCTCTCCTGGTTTGAGACGACCACCCGGGAGTTTGCAAAATGTGTTTCCAATTTGCAGAAGAAGTATATGTGGATGATTATGTTCTTGAACCTGCAACATTGAAGTCATAAAGATGAGATTAGGACAAACACGACCTTAAAGGAAATTAGATGAAACTATTTTCTTATGAAAGTAATGTCATAGATAAGAGAATTAACAAGAACCCAGTGGGAAACCATATTATAGAAATAAGTAATTGAAATAGTAAAAATCTAAGTGTCGATGATGTGTTCAAAGCAGAATTAATCAGCTGTACGTAAAGGATCCTAGATCAATTTTGTCTCCACCTAGATGACCCATTTTGGTTGAGCCAAAGTTCCAAACAGGGGATGGTCTGGTACATGAAGCTCCAATAATGAGGGGTTGGGGAAAATCAAATATGTACACAACTTCATCTTCGTGGCCAGAGAGGATGTCCCCATGATAAGACCTAATGACTACCGGGTCAAATAGAGAAACACTTAAATGCAATTTTATAGATCTATAGTCAACTAGTTTCGAATGTTCAACTATATTAAAGTTGTTGCACTGGGGAAACAGATTATATAACAGTGGAACATCTCTTCAATTTAGATAATTACACAATCAAATATTGACATACTAATATCATAATTTCCCGAGTTATTGAAATCAATTAACACTTCACAAGTATAACTCAAATCCCTACCGACATTAGTCCCAACAAGAGAAGTTTGTAAAAAGATCACAATATCTATATTGTCCTGTACCTACTGCACAACCCATCTAAAATCAAAACCCCTAAAACCTGGTAGATGATGACACCATATTTCATACACTGTTTTTCATGTTTATAGAAATAATTTTGTGACCAACCATAGATTTATCATTGCTTTCAACTTGGCTCCTATACTAATCTCATGGGGTCATAATAACAACAGATTATCAGAAGAAAGCAGGAAAACATTGTACAAATATGATCAAAATGATTTTCTTCTCACATTATAACCAGATAAAAAGTGAGTGTCGCCACCACCTACACTGATAAAAAATTAGAAAAAGATAAAAAAAAAAACAAAAGTTAACATACATACCAGTAAAATCCCTTCCACACTGGTCCTCATTCCCTCCTTCATATAGCTGAAACAAAGGAAATAATGATATTTGAGAAGCCTTAGGGTATGCAACTAATTTGAGCAGCACATAGGACAAAGAACAGGTAATCCGAGAAGGTTTTTATCTCTTTCTATCTCCTCGGTTTTTTGAAGCAGAATAGAAGAGTAGTCAAGATTTCATATCTATGTCTACGAGAAAATTAAAGTAAAAGGGGCTGTTTAATCTAGGGTTTGCAAAAGAAGAAGAAAGGAAAGAAGATACGAACTTGACTTTCATGCGAGCAAGACGATCCGCGACGGAGGTGTCCTTCTCCATCTTCGGCTCCTTTGTGCCAAACGTGTAGCTCGACAACGGGTATGTATTCACAACTTGGGACGACACCATTTCTTCTTCTCTTTTCTTTTCGATTTGAATTGAATGGTGAGAAGACACAGATTCACGAAAAGAAAAAAAGACACGACACAGCACTTCACTAGAGTGCTTTTGAATTAGGTCTGTAATATTTTTCAGATTCGGATTTGGATGTTCTTTCTGCTCTTTTCAAGTCTCATACTGATAAATCTCAACACCGGGTCATGGGCCACTAGCCCCACGCTCTCACGTTGCCAAACACATCTTAATTAATTAATTAATTAGAGTACATTCTCATATGAAATTTTTCATGTTTTTAAGAAAATAAATTCTACCTTATGCATTATAAATATATTATTATTAAAAAAATATTTACCTCTTGTCTTGTCATCACGATAATATATAATAGAATTTTTATATTTAGTTCACACAAATCACTTTTCTATTTTAAAATTATATTTTTATTATATAGGTATAATTACTTAATCCTCTAATTTTTTTATTTAGTTCGATTTGTACTATTTTTTGTTGGTTCAATTTCGTGCTCCAATTATTTAAAGAGTTCAATTTGGTTCTTTCTGTTAAGTTGGCATGTTGTTATCATGGGAGATGGTAGTGATCAAACTTGTTTTCAATTTAGTTCTTTATTAAAATTTTTTGTTCAATTTAGTACCCTATATTTTAAAATAATTTAATTTTGTCATTTTCAATTTGAAACCAAATTAGTAAATAAACTTAATTAGAACTTCTATATACATGTTACAATAGTTTTTGTAATGTATACATCAAATCACTTCACCTAAATACACAAATTATTTTATTTTGTACATTTTTACCTTAAAATTAATTTGAATATTTAGGTGTAGTGATTTGATGTATAAATTCAAAACAATAATTTTAATATGTATATATAAATTATAATTAAACTTATTCACTAATTTAGTCTCAAATTTGAAAGGACAAAATTGTATTGTTTTAAAGAATTTGGGTACTAAGTTGAACAAAATTTTTTAATAAAGGACTAAATTGAAAACAAGTTATACCACTATCACGTGTTATGACTGTAAACTGTCACGTGACACAATAGTAACTTGACATGTGTGGCAAACTATAAATTTTTAGAAAAAAAAAAAAAAAAGTAAAAAATAGTTAAAAAATTTTCACCGCTTGACACATATTCTGTATGAACACGGTATTAACTTAATGGAGATGACTAAATTGAACACTTTTAAATAATTGGGATACTAAATTGTTGAACCCTTTTAAATAATTGGAGTACTAAATTGAACCAACAAAAAATATGGAGACCAAATTGAACTAAACCAAAAAGTTAAGGTATCAAACAAGTAATATTATATATTAGTGCACATATGTGTTTACTTTATTTTTAAAATAACAATAAATTATAAAAATTCTATGATAATTATAAAAATAAATATTAGTATTTTTATGATTTTATTTATTTTGTATATAATTTTTTTATTATAGATTATTATTTTAATTTTACAAAATGTCAAATAGAAAATATTAAATATAAAAAATTAAAAAGTGAAATTAATAATGTAATTATTTTAGTTTAATGTTATACAAATTTTTCCATTTTACTTTTAATTATATATTAAAATTACAACTTGATTCTAGTGACAATATGTGTTGTATGTTTAATTTTTTAAAATCCAACCAATCATTTAAATCAACATTAAACACTGTATTAAAAATTTAAGAATTTATTCAACTCATCGAAGTTAACAATATATTGAACAAATGACCATTCTGGTCGTTAAAGTTAATGAAAGTTTCTTCTGAAATACGAAAAATCCAAAATTAGGTTTCATTCTTCATCTAATATGTGGTAGTGCAACCTTTAAGTGTTTTTTTATAGTACTCAATTAACTATTGAGGTCTTTGTTGTAACTCATTATCATCGAAAGTTGTCATTTTACGTATAGCTTTCCGATTTATATTATTTATTATTGGGTCGTGTTTATTCTCTTTCACATAGTCTATAACCAATATATTTATCTAAATTTATAAAATATCAATGTTTATTTAATCACAATCTATATAAGTTGATCCGATACCAAAATATTTATCTTTACTTGTTGTACCTAACCTTATTAAAAAGAAATATGAAAACATGAGAATATAGCTTGTGCGACAATGGAACTAATAGAGCGGTTCATATAGGATTCATAATTGCAAATTTATAAGAAGTGATAATTAGAATAGGTATGAGATTATTTGTAAAACTATAAAATTTTAGAATAGTAAAAGTAAAATAATATATGGTAATTATTCAGTAACATGAAAAAATCAAGATAACATTTATGTCGACCATTTATTAATTATACCAATTAATTAACTGAAAAATTAAATAAACATCAACTCAATTAAGAAATATAATTTTACGAAGTATTCGATATATTATAAAAATTTATTAAGTATTTAATATATTATAAAAATTTATTAAGAATTTATTTTAAAAAAATTTAAATTTATGGAGGACTTGAAACTTAATTAAATATATTTTATTATATTTTATATTTTTTTAGTATAATTATTTACTAATATTTTTGAATACTAAAAGATTATTAATAATATTTAAATAATTTAGATATATAATTTATTTGTTTATCAAATGTAAGTTGATATTATTAAAGATCTTACTGAAAGGATCAATTCTAAAGTCTCATTTCTTTAATTAAACTATTGAAAAGACAAAACACCTAAAGAAATCACTTGTTTTAAAATAATGAAAATCGTTTATAACAATTTTATTTATACTAAAAAATTTTAATATTAAAATAATTAAGTTTCAGTATTTTTAAACTAGTATCACTTTTAAAATACCATTTTCTAAAATTTTATGAGTTAGATTAAACTCGTTTGTTTTTAACTTAATAAAAAGTCTATGGTCCATTTTTAACCCAATAAGCTCAAAGCTAATCTGCGAATAGAGTTGACCCATAATATATAAAAATTCTTTGTATTACTTAATAATCAAATTCTCAAAACGTGTATAAGAGTTAGACTACTCTTTTACTCAAGATTGCTATCAAATTAATTAAATTTATTCAACAAGAACAAATGAAAAAAATCATAGTTACACATAACAGCAAATCATCTATATAATCCTAAAATGATCTCTTTTGGTCCGTTTATTGAGTCACATACAAATAATAGATTATATTTTTTGAACCATTAATCTTTCGTACTCTACCAAATAATCAAAACTAATTAATTGAATATTGTCCTTCATTCGAAGTAGATGCCCCTATGCTTCATTCACGCATAGCTACACAAACCAAAAACGCAGAAATCCCCTTTGGTGCACTTGTTGCCACATTTTCCACAATGGTGCTTGTCAGACATAGGATTCACACACTTACCTTTGCAACACACTTGCGAGTACTTGCACTTTTTCCCACACATGCCACAGTTATTTCTGTCCCTCGACACATTCACACATTTCTTCTTGCAACAATCAGGTCCTTCGCTGCCCTTAGCGCGACAAACTCTCGGGTATTTATCACAAGTCATGGCCCCACGGCCATGGAGGCTTTTGGCTCCACGGAGAGAGGCTAATTCTTCACTTTCAGAAGATGGGGTAACTGAGTTTTTTGTATTGTTGTGGCTTTTGATGGTGCTGAGGAATGGTGATTCTTTTTGGTGTAGTGTTTGTGAATCAGCAGTGACCAAAGGCATTAGCATGGCCACAAGAAAGAGTATCTGAAGAAGGGACTTCATATCTGAATCAAAGGGTTTTGTTGCAGTGGAATGAAGAGTTCTTATTGGGTGGCTATATATAGAAGGAAATGGAGTCAATTCAACAACCTTAAGATAACAGTATAGTAGATTGGAAAGATTCAAACAGTGTGCAAGTGGAACGGTCTAATTCAACAGCTAGCTAACTAATGTGTGGCGAATTAACGAAATTAGATAGATTTGATTTTTTTACGTATGAAATGTGAATATGTAGCATATATGTTGTGTGTTGTTGTGCTGATCCAAGATTAACATGTGCCGTATGGAACATTTAATTGTCTGTAAGAAAGTATTAAGGAAACGCAGTCTTTCCTGAAATAAACCAGAAAAAACCGTTACAGAGGCACTGATATGCTTTTTCTTCCTTCTGATATAAGAAAAAGAAATAAGTAAATAATAGAGAGTCAACAACCACCTTAACGTGTTTCATTTCAGATACCTTTTACTGGTTTAAAATATTTTTAAGATTACAAATTGTACTTTTGCTTTATTTTTTATTTTGTTTTAACGTCTCATGTCTATTTCAAAATATATTATTATTTTATTTTATATTGTAATAAAAATGTTGTATGATGTGGCATAAGTTAACAATAAATATAATATGAAAAATATATTGTAATTGAAAGTAAAGTAATTTATCCGTAAATAAATTTTAGGAATATTAGGAAATTTAAATCATAAATACTTTCAAAATATATTTCATAAGTAAAAAAAATGAAAATTTATATACTAATGTCGTATAAATATATACGCAAATATGTTATTTATGTTCATAATTTCACTAAATATTTTAATAATTTAACTTAACAATATTACCAACTTTAATTGGTTTTTAATTAATTTTTGTTCATGCCAAAAAAAGTCAAAAGTTAGTTCAGAAATCATTTTTTATAGATTGCTTTTTTTTAAGTATATATATATATATATATATATATATATATATATATATATATATATATCTATATATATATATATATATATATCATTAAATTGAATTTTACCTTTATCATCTGCTAATTGAGGAGATTCTCTGAGAAAGAAAGTCGATGTTTACAAAACAAACTTTTCCTTGGGTAAAGAAAAAAAAAAACTTGTTATCCTTTTACATGAATGATAAAATATAAGCAGTAGTCAACATTTTCCAAAGACTGTTCTCTGCATGAATGACAAAGTCTTATTATGTCCCCTATTTGCATGAAAAAAATATATTAACCTTACTTTTTGAGGAAGGTACATTCCAACTAAATTAAGTCAATACTTTTAATAAAGTCTTTAATTCAGAAAAAAGTCTGAAAGTCATTCAATTTTTTTTTTATCAAACTTAATCCATTTTTAAATGAATAAAGTAACACTGTTATTAGTATTTTATCAATTTTTGTTATAATATTTTGATGTTAGATTTATTAATTTATTTAAAGGTGTAAATATGTTAGTCTACGTACAAATGTTTTTCAATGTTTGCTTAAATTACTAGTTGTGTTTTGCTGTAAAGGGCCTTCGTGGAAAAAAAGGTGTTTATATATTATTATTATTTTTGGAAAAATAAACTTAGACTTTTCTTTATTCCAAAATTATCTTTTGACTATCGGTGAACTTAAGCACCTTGATTACATATTTTTGAGTATTTTGATTAAATTCAATTTATCAGCCAAAATGTTTATTAGATTGAGTTTTTGATGTTTAGTTTATAAAAAAATAACTTGTTCTTTTTACATTATATGTTTAATTTTAATTTATTTTATGTATGTTTTATAAACAAAATTGAGAAAATCGTAATATATATAAACTGAATTTTGGACATTTTCTCTAAAGAAAGCACTAACTTTTCACTTTTGCATCACCTTTTAAGTTTGAATTTTGATTTAGTAATTTTAAATGTATTATTTAATCACAATATGTGCAACATCATTATTAGGCTATATTAAACTAATTTGGTAAAAAAATTATAAAATAAAATTACTTTAAAGTCAACTCATTTTGAATTGGTTCATTCGCTTTTGATTTAACAGAAAAATGATTTATATCAGTCCACTCAAATTTATTTTAATTGAGTGGTCAAGGTAAATTTCTATTCAAGTTAGCACTGTTATTAATTTTGTGTTTACTAGAGTTATTATATTTACTATATCCAAATATTAGTTTGTTGGGTAATAGCATCACAATTTATCTTGACCAAAAAGATGTTTACCGATTGAGAAAAAACTTTGAAGTCTTCATGAATATTACTTGATAAAATGTTGTTACAAACTCTTACGTTACATTTTGTCTTTGAAACTCATACCTTTCATCCTAGACACTTATTTATAGGTACACAAGAACACACTAAAAACTACATAATTTGCTATAATATTCTTGCATAATTTACAATTTTTTTTCTTTACTTTTACTATTTAAGATTCCTTCATGAAAATATATTGTCTTTTGTCAAACGTGTCATGATGAATATCTTATCACTTCTACTTTTTTTTCAACTTTCGATTAGGGAATCTTATCAAGTCTTCTTGTTCTTCTTCAAACTTCAATGATGAGAATCTTGTCATGTCTTCTTTTTCTTTAATCAAAAACGTCATAAAAATTAAATTGACTGTTTTTTTCTTCACAGTCAGTCATATATATTTGTAATTTGTTTTTCTAAACAAACATTTTAAATTAACTATTATTTGATCAACCTTTTAAAATATCGCACAACATTGAAAAAAAAAATACTCCAATGCATAAAAAATAGACTAATTATACTTAAGTTTGGATTAGGTTTTTCATTGGTAGGTTATTTTCATATATATATATATATATATATATATATATATATATATATATTTTTTTTTTTTATAATATTTTTTATAGTATTATTATTCGTATTTTATTTTTTTGATTATATCTCGACCCAATTCATTGTTTTTTTTTTCAATAAATAAACTATCCAATCCATTCATAAAGTAATATTTAAAAAAACTCAAGACAATTATAAAATGAATTTTAAAAAAACTAAAAAAAAAAGAACGATTTAATTCTGAAAAAATCAATTAGATTAAATTGATTAATTTAGTGTCGATAGTACAATCCGTTGAGTTTTAGAAAAACAAAAGATGAATCATTATTATTGATAGGTAAATTTGATCCATCCAATGAATAATAGAGAATTATATATATATATATATATTACATTGTATTGTCAAGTGTAATACTTACACGTATGTGAAGAGCATTTGAATTGAAAATCTTATCATATTTGATGATGAGGATTACATAATAAACATTTCAATAAAAAATAACATACATAATTGCTTTATTTCACAAATCACCAATTACAAACTATTTTGAAAACAATAATAAAGACATTCAAGGAGATATATATATATATATATATATATATATATATATATATATTTTATAAAAAAACCAAGTAATTAACCATTGCAAAGAATAATAATAAGCTTGAGTGTGTTGCAAACACACTATGCATAGCTGCACATCCCGAAAACACAAGAACCTTTGGCGTTGCACTTGTTGCCACATTTGCCACAATGCTTCTTGTTAGTGTTAGGGTTCACGCACTTCCCTTCACAGCATATCTTTCCGAAGCTGCATTTCTTTCCACACCTCCCACAGTTTTGTCGATCTGTCAAAAACTTCACACACTTGTTGTTGCAGCAATCAGGCCCTGCACTACCTTTAACAAGGCATATCTTTGGGTTTTTTTCACATGTCAACGCCACCCTTCCATTCTGGGAAAGGAACCGGCTTGTTCCTCGGAGAGACTTTGTCTCTTCATTCCACTCTGAAGATGTTGCTACAGTAATGGCCAAAGCCATTATGAAGAGCACAAGGAAGAGGGTCTTCAACAACTTCATTGTTGTTTTTCCGTTTGCGTTAATGTATAGAAAATTTAAGTAATGGGTGGAGGTGGATGTTTTGGTTCAGAATGCTTCATGTATTTATAGAAGAGGAGGTTGATGAGTTTTGATTTTGCATAGATTACGTGCATGAGTTAGTAGCCTACGTGTGAGTGTTGTTAGTGGGGTGGTCTAAATCAATGGCCAGATAATGTTAGGCTTAATTTCTGGCAGGAACTTCTTCAATATAACTAATAAGTTGAAAATGGAAAGATTATCCAAGAACAACTAAATGGTTATATATATATATATGCTGAATGAAAAATAAGAAAAACAACTAGTCTTTTAATTATGTGCAGTCTAAGGAAACTAAAAATGCGTTACAGAACCACCATACTATGCAGACATTCCAATCGCCTAGTTTGACCGTTGTTTTGTACAGGTATATATTTTGACTTCGCATATCTTAAGGCAAACATTCTAAATAACCAACCAATTAGGTGACAAAATTCTTATATGATTTATTTTCCTTTTGTATAAATTTTTTACTAATTGAATCAATATTTTTAAATAAAGTCAATTTTGATCCTTCTGATAACTTGACACACTTTGGAAGGTGATGTGAAGTTGTGCTGTGTTAAAGCAGAGGATACTAAAGTAAAATATAATTCAATCCAACTTTGGATACGTGATACTTTTTAAATGATATCAATCTAACAAAAATAATTGAATTGATTTCATTTCAACAATATTATTAAGATTTAATTAGTTAAAAAATACAATAATAAAAGTAATCATAAATCTAAATATAATAATCAAATTAATTAAGTCTATAATTATAAAAACATTAATTCTTATTTGAACTTTATTTTCCCATTGTATAACTCATGTACATATTCACTGTAGGACACAAGTATTAGTAAGTATTGAAAGTAATTTATGTTAAACCTTCTAATTTATATTTTAATTTATTAATAATATTTTTATCATTATCCATTATATATATATATATATTATTTATTTTTTTAAAAATTGATAAAACCAAATTTTGATATTATCTTAATAAATAAAGTTTAAATCTAATTCAAAATATTTGTATTACTTTATTGTCATTGGTGCATACAATGCAATGTAACATTATTTCATCTAACCAGCCCAACTTATTAATTAGGTTTATCTCTCCATCTATCAAGAGCAAGAAAAGAAGTCTAAATCTTAGAAAACATGTATAGCATATTAATTGAGACTAACACAGTTAGTAATTCAACATAAGAAATGCCTTGTTTGACTTTGGGAGAGAATTAAAAAGAAAATAAAAGAAGGAAAAAAATAGTAAAAATGTTTTTTTTTTTAATTTGGAGAAAAAAAATGAAAAATAAAGAATTATTTTGTATTAACATGATAGAATAAAAATTAATTTAATTAATTAATATAGTAAATTAATAAAAATACCTTTGTTTAAAATTTAATAAAAATTAAGGAAGAGTTACAATTAAAAAGAAATTATAGAGTAATTATCTTATAAAGTTGGGAACAATATAAAAAAGGTTACTTAAAAATTAATTTTCAATTTATTTAAATAATTAATTATCAATAAATTACTATTTGTTTTCTACATATCAATTTAAAAATTTAAAATATACAAAGTTTGATTTATAATTTAATCGATGGAATTTAATTTTTTTTATAAAATTAATGCCTAAATATTAAAATATTTTTTTACAAAATATTAAAATTAAAATTATTTTATTTTTTGTGATATAATTCTTTTAATTATTTATTATAATAATGAAAAACTTAGATTATATATGAAAATAATCAATTATTTAAAACTTATATAATTGATAATTTTAAAGATAAAAACCTAAAGGTTAAAATATAATTACTTTTTTTTTAACTAAGTTTTAAATATATCATAAACTAAATATTTTTAATTTAGTTTTTATTAAAAAAATTCATTTGTTTAAAATATTATTTTCTATGTAAATGGTCACTTATTTAATTATTATTATTATTGACGAGAAGATGATGTCACTTTTATTAATTTATATTTAGAATAAATTTCCTTTTAATAAAAACTCAATTAAAAATATAAAAATTTGTAATATAATTTAAACTTGATTGAAGTTGAACTATTTTGTTTTCTTCGGGGTTTCCTGTACAAACACGTGGAAATGACTAATTTACAAAATAATATAAAACCACGTAGTATTAAAAAAGCAAGTACCTGGGCCCACGTCCAATATTCCATATCACCCTGTCCTTTTACATATGTGGAAGATCGGGTGGTGAATGAGAAGGGACAAGGCCAATGGCATCGTCAGCAGCGCCGTCGCTGAAAGCGGTACTGGACCGCGTCCAAGGGGCTACTGAGCGCTCTGGCCGGAATTTGCAAGAGATCCGTGTTGTGGCGGCTAGCAAGACCAAGTCAGTTTCTGCTCTCCGTCAGGTATACGACGCCGGCCATAGATCCTTCGGCGAGAACTACGTTCAGGAAATCCTTCAAAAGGCTCCAGAGGTTGGTTAGCTCTTTCCCTTTCATGCTTTTTGGATTCACTTCTCAATACTTACATTTTCTTTCTCAACCACAGCTTCCCGATGACATCGAGTGGCATCTCATTGGCAATTTGCAGAGTAACAAAGTCAAGCCTCTTATCGGTATCTATTATTCACTATCCCTACTTCCATTGCTGCAACTGAAACGGCGACGTTTCATTATTATTGTCTCAGTTTCGATTAATTTAGAGTTTAAGACATCTTTTATTTTGTTTTCAAACTTGATTTTAAAAAAATGGGCACTTGTAAAATAATTTTACCTAATTGTTGACTGTTCGTTTATTAAGAAACATGAGCACAATTTTGCTAGATGGTGGGTTTTGGAAAATTTGTTTTTGTGGAGATGAATTCATATTTACCACATTAATAATATGGGTTTACTGTTGAGGTGATGAATGGGGATTCTAATGCTTTTCTTTTATGTTTCACAGCTGGTGTTCCCAACCTTGCTTGTGTAGAAACTGTGGATGACGAGAAGGTACTTTTGTTTCTTCATAATTTGTTTTGGTTGTCGAGGTAGTATGTTTTCTCGTGTATGAGTACACATATAAGGAGCTAAATCCCGAGTTTTAAATTCTGAGGGGGACGGAATATGGAAAATTCATAGAACCTGAAAATTAGGTATAATATGATGACGAGTTTCAGACAAGATTTTTGGGTTTCACTTGAAGTCTTTCGCATATAAATGGTAATTTTGCAGATAGGCCTCACATTCTAGAATTAATCTGTGGCGCTACCTCTTAGTCAATGAGTTCTCTGGATCTGTGGAAATAAAATTATATTACATGTTAGTCTTGTTTGGATGAACTTTTTTGTATGCTCTTTCTAAAAGAGTAAAATAAGAATAAAACTTGAATTAGACTCTCCATAAACTATTATCAGCTTATGTATAAGTTAATTTATAGAAATACTCCCATAGAATATAGTTTATGTCTAAAATGTGCTGTCAAACAAGATATTTTTTATTTAGTGAATGTGATTTAGTATTCTCTTGCAAATGTTGTACCGATTATTGGTATTCTATTGTCTGACAGATTGCAAATCTTCTTGATCGTGCTGTAGCAAATGTTGGGAGGAAACCGTTGAAAGTTTTTGTTCAAGTGAATACGAGTGGAGAAACCTGTAAGTTGCACTTGACAGATTAGCCAACCAATTCACTAATCACTATCTGCAGTAGGGTAGCTTAATAATGTTGACTTGGTTGTGTTAGATCATTAACCCAATTTTTTTTGACACGGCTTCTCCATAATAGATTTAATGTGACAATAACAACAAAATCACAAGAAAATGTTGCTTCCAATTCTTTTACTGAAAATATGTTAGGAAAATTATTGATTGTAGCATCATATATCTCAATACCTAAATATGTAAATATGTAAACGCAATGAATATTTATTAGAATAATTACTTGACTTCTAGTTTATAATCTATGCCCAACATCTTTGTTTTTCATTTGTCCCATTTTAAAACATAGTTGTAAAAGTTTTCAGTTTATTATTGGTATCAAGACTGATATTTGCCTGGTATTTCTTGCCAGCCAAATTTGGTGTTGAACCGGCTCTGTGTGTGGATCTTGCAAAGCACATCACAAACTGCCCAAACCTTGAGTTTTCTGGTCTAATGACAATTGGCATGCTAGATTATTCATCCACCCCCGAAAATTTTAAGGTGGCGACTGTACATTTTGGACATGGTTCATTGGTTTTTTGGGGTCTTCCTATTTGTTTGCTTTTGTAGATAATTCTCCAAACTAAATATTCTTCTGCACTATCAAGATGTTGTCCAATTGCAGAAGTGAAGTTTGTAAAGCACTTGGAATACCAGAAACGCAATGTGAGCTATCAATGGGAATGACTGGGGACTTTGAGCAAGCTGTAAGGAATTATAATTTCCCCTTAGAAAATAGATGGCTTAAACAGGAAAAGATACGTATGTGATTTGTGATTATATTTTTTTAACCAGCTAACTCTAATTTGCAGATCGAGATGGGAAGTACAAATGTTAGGATTGGGACTGCCATATTTGGAGCCAGAGAATATCCAAAGAAAGACGAGAAGTAGCTATCCTAATTTTGCAGTCTCTTTGGGTTGGTATATTGGTGCTGACATTCACATATCAAACTCAGAACAGCATGAGAAAATTATTCAAGCCATAACTTAGTATATCCGTGAACATGAATGATGGTGGTGGTCAGAGTTATGGGACAGCTTTGTATTCGGAATAGTCTTCTAGATTGAAAGCTGTATACATTTTCTGTCAAACATAAGAACCAACCTATTCAGGTGAAGCTGAACCAAGATAATTTGAAAGAATAATGATATGCAGCACCGAAAATAATTATATGAAAAATAGCAGTCTGACGAGTTACATTTTTATTAGAAGTAACTTTGTTCTCTTACCTAAATGGTCATACGTGTTTTTTACTATTGAATTTGAATTCGTGAACTTTCGCGCCAATCACTTCTGCATCAAACATGGTGCGCGTCCCCATCTTCCCAGCTAATAAAATTTCTGAATCAATTCCTAAACGAGCAGCGTTATACTTGTAAAGAAAATCATTTTTCTTCACCTAATCAAATGTGCATAACAAACTTCATGTACCCAATAATAGATTTTACCTTCGCAAACCTTATTAAAGCCCACAAATATAGATTAACATTAGTCGAGTATTTATTCAATTTTTTCTTATTCACTTTTATACATATTTTTTTTAATATCTCTAAGTTCTTACTTACATGAGTCCAAGAGTTGGATCTCTCCTCAGATCTTTGAAGTACCAACTCCTAAGAAATATCACGTTTTTATTCGGGAGAACCTTTTTTTTAGTAATAATTAATTTTTTTTTTAAATAGATGAAGTTGAGGTCTACGAAAGTTATAAAATTATAAATCATTTAATATTAATAAAATTCTTTTTCCAAGCCGCAACTTTTTGGAGCAATGCATGAGGAGTTACTGAACCCTTTAATCCATGTACACAAAGTGGTTTATCAAACCATTTATCAAGCTGAGATATTTGGTGATTTGGTTCAAGCTTAGCCGGGCAGCATGAAATAGGAATGGATCATGTTTTCTTACAAACCAAAGCCGCAATTACTGCTGAGTTTTAGTGTCCTAAAACGTTGTGTGGTGTCACTACCACACCCAACTTCATCTTCAGCCACTACAAACTCCCTCAATGCCATAATCAACCGCCATTCATCCCAAGGTGCTCACCGACAAGTTCTTGTTACCTATGCCTCTATGCTCAAAACCCAAGTCCCTTCTGACGCCTACACCTTCCCCAGTCTTCTCAAAGCTTGCTCTTCTCTCAACCTCTTTTCCCTCGGTCTCTCCCTCCATCAAAGGGTCCTTGTTAAGGGCTTGTCCCTTGATCCCTACATTGCCTCTTCTTTGATCAATTTCTACGCCAAATTTGGGTGCGTCGATGTTGCTCGCAAAGTTTTCGACTTTATGCCCGTGAGAAACGTTGTACCTTGGACCACCATTATTGGGTGCTACTCGCGCATGGGTCATGTTTCAGAAGCCTTTTTTCTGTTTGATGGAATGCGTCACCAGGGAATTCCACCCAGTAGCGTTACCATGTTGAACTTGCTGCTTGGAGTTTCTGAACTTGCTACCGTGCAGTGTTTGCATGGTTGTGCAATTTTGTGTGGGTTTGTGTCTGATATAAACTTATCAAATTCTTTTCTGAATGTGTATGGGAAGTGTGGAAAAATTGATGATTCTAGGAAGTTGTTTGATCACATGGATGAAAGGGACCTGGTTTCGTGGAATTCGTTGATCTCAGCCTATTCTCAGATTGGGAATCTATGTGAAGTTTTGCTACTTCTCAAGACGATGAGGGTACAAGGTTTTATGCTTGATCTGCAGACTTTTGGGTCGGTCTTGTCTGTGGCTGCATCAAGGGGTGAGTTGAAATTGGGAAGGTGCTTGCATGGGCAGATTTTAAGAGCTGGTTTTGACTTGGATGCACATGTTGAAACATCGTTAATTGTAACGTACCTAAAATGTGGGAACATTGACATTGCATTTAGAATGTTTGAAAGGAGTTCAGATAAGGATGTAGTTTTGTGGACAGCAATGATCTCAGGCCTTGCGCAGAGTGGGTCTGCAGACAAAGCACTAGCTGTTTTCCGACGGATGTTAAAATTTAGAGTGAAGCCATCTACTGCTACTATAACTAATGTAATCACAGCTTGTGCACGACTTGGGTCTTTTAATTTGGGGGCATCGATTCATGGCTATATACTAAGGCAGGAATTACACATGGATATTGGTGTTCAGAACTCTCTTGTTACCATGTATGCTAATTGTGGTCGCTTGGGTCAGAGTTCCATCGTATTTAATATGATGGACAAAAGGGATTTGGTTTCCTGGAATGCTATGGTTGCTGGATATGTTCAAAATGGTTATGTTTGTAAAGCCATGTTCCTTTTTAATGAAATGAGATCTGATCATCAAACACCTGATTCAATAACCATTGTTTCCCTCCTACAAGGGTGTGCGTCCACTGGACAACTTCACTTGGGAAAATGGATCCACGGTTTTGTGATAAAAAATGGCCTTAGGCAATGTATCTTGGTTGACACTTCTTTGGTCGACATGTACGGCAAATGTGGTGATTTGGATACTGCCCAGAGGTGTTTCAACCAGATGCCAAGTCATGATTTGGTCTCATGGAGTGCCATAATTTCAGGATATGGCTATCATGGCAAAGGGGAGATTGCATTGAGGTCATACTCAAAGTTCCTGGAAAGTGGGATGAAACCCAACCATGTGATTTTCCTCTCAGTCCTATCTTCATGTAGTCATAATGGACTTGTAGAGCAGGGCTTGAACATATACGAATCAATGACCAAAGATTTTGGGATTGCACCAAATCTTGAACACCATGCTTGTGTAGTGGATCTCCTCTGTCGAGCTGGGAGGGTAGAGGAGGCACTCAACGTGTACAAGAAAAAGTTCTCAGATCCCGTTCTCGATGTTTTGGGCATAATCCTTGATGCTTGTCGAGCAAATGGGAATGATGAACTTGGTGATACAATAGCTAATGATATTCTCCTGCTGAGGCCTACGCATGCTGGAAATTTTGTACAGTTAGCACATTGCTATGCTTCAACAAACAAGTGGGAAGAAGTGGGTGAGGCATGGACTCATATGAGATCTCTTGGCTTGAAAAAAATTCCTGGTTGGAGCTTTATTGACTTACATGGGAGGATCACTACATTTTTCACTGATCACAACTCACACCCTCTGTTTCAAGAAATAGTTGGGACACTAAAAAATTTGAGAAAGGAAATGATCAAAATGCAGGAAGTGGACATTGACCTTGAAAGCAGCCACAGGATATCACAATAACGTGCTGAAATGTTATATCTAATTGGAATTTTTTCCATTCATTTCTTTTCTTTTACATTTTTGGGTTGACATGGCATCAGGTATCTAGGCAGATGACTAACCATAATACATTCAAAAGAGCTTTTAGCAACATCCCAACATTTTTAACATGGAAAAGGGGTTGCACAAGACAAGGATGAAGAAAAATGATTCATGTACATCAAAAAGGTACTTTAATATATACCTAGAAAGAGGAAAAATGATACATTTGTAGATTATATAATATGATAAGAAAAAAAATAGAAAAAAATATAAATAGCTAAGATGAAGGTGCATGTGTATCATTTGTTCAAGAATAAATACATGTAACTTACTCCTTCTCAGAAAGAGACAGGTTTTAGGATTCGAACCTGCAACCTCCAAATTCTAAGCCAACCTTATTGTTTTATCAAGGCTCCCTTTTATTTTGATGGAACAGTTCTTTATAAATTATCTTCCTTTTTTCAATGAATCATTAGATAATATTATTAGCTTTCAGAATGATTTTAATTATTAAAAATTAATAAAGTGTATCATTGGATCAAAAGGTAGAATTTATTTTTAGGAAAAAATTTATTCAGGAAAATATTCTTTGACATAAAAAACAAACCTTTTAACAACCTATTCGAGAAATAAATTAGTCATAAAAAAGGTATACTTTTGTATTTATAAGAAAAAAGAGAGAATGAAAGGTAGTATCAAATAAGTCTAAAAACTTTTTGAATGTTAAAATATCACTATCCAATTTTTGAAAAATGTTTTTGAGATATATATCTACATAAAATAAAAACAAATGTTATAAAAAATTATATATTATGTTATATTAATAATGTGAGATAAATATGAGATAAAATAAGTAAACTACAGGATAAAAAGCGAGTCTTCCAAAGCATACCATTTTACAATTGGTTAAAATTTATTAAAAATTATAAAATTATAAACTACACTCATCAAATAAAAAGATCTAAATTAACATGATTCAATCAATAAAAAATAGAGAAATTATATATGTAAAATAATTTATATTTTATGCATCTTTTTGTTTATTGCATTAATTTATCTATATATATATATATTGTTGTAAAAGTATCTTGAATTTAATTTTTTTTCTTAAACAATGTATTTTAAAGAATATAATATAAAAGTGTCATGACCTCACGTATGTGGGGAGGTTTACAATAGTACAAAATTGGGATGTTAAATGAGGCAAGAAAGCAAGGTTAAACTTTTTAATTATGAATACAATGACAGAAAATAAGGAGTGTGTGTATGGGACGTAAGAGAGAAACACGTAAACATGGGGTGCAGTTTGGAGTATGCGAATCTTGAAACCAAACCAAGCTTTAACAAATAAATTATTATTCACAGTCAAGATCCTCTTCTTCTGCAGCTTAGCACACCACATCGTTGCAATTTGCAAAGATGAATAGGAGGCAGCAAAAAGCCTTCAGATTGGTGATATGGATTCTGGGACTCTTTCTCATCGCTTACATTGCAGGACGACCCTTGTATTGGCATCTCTATGAATCCATTAATTCCACCTCTTCTCCTTGTCCTCCTTGCCAATGTGATTGCTCTCTTCAACCCCTTATTTCTCTTCCAGAAGGTATTCACTTTTCTCAGTGATGATCATGTTTGATTGAAAATATATACGAAAACTGTTCCGTATGTAGGTCATATTCGGTAATTAGGATACATAGGTTAGAACCCATCTCATTGTAGTATACACACTCTCTTAAACACATTTTTTAATGATTAAGATTAACAAAACATTTTTAGGCTTAATGCTTATTTAATTATGAGTCTCATGATTATTAATTTTAAATAATAATAGAGTGTATTACAAAGTATGTTATTAAACTCTCTTTAAACAATTGATTCAATGAAACACTAAACACACACTTAACCATGTCTTGTTACACTTGCTTGTAGATTCCATCTGCAAATAGGAAGGTTTTTTTTTTTTTTTTTCTTTTTTTTACCTTTACAAAGTGAAAAATGAAACACCGTATGATCAAATTTTTATGCTGGTGTTTGGTCCTTCATTCTGATTATGGTGAATGGGTTGTTTGTTGTACATATATTTCGCTGAACATGGTTTGTAAGCCAAGGAGTATTGATCAAGGGATTGGCCAATCAAATAGTGTGATCAAATATTGAACTTAATTAAACAGAATCTTTGGCCGTATAATGGAAAACAAGATAGCTGATAGGGTCTTCATAGATATGTTTTTTATACTCTGACAACTGCTAATTACTAACATGGTGTCTCTGGTTGATTCTGCAGGATTGACCAACAATTCCATTTTAGGTTTGTTCCTCCACCCTTTTGTACATTAGAGAAAAGCAATAGGTAGAAGGTCATGATTATACATACGCCTTGGTTTAAGTATCCCATGTTGGATCATGCTGCAATTTTTGGGTTTGGAGACTTGATAAATGATAGGGATACTACTAACTTGCACTTTCCTCTAAAAGAAAGATGTTGGATCGGTTTTTTATCCCCGCTTGTTGCATCTACTCACATCCTAAAACGGTGTAACACTTGATTTACGTCGAGTAATTTATTGAGATAACTTTGGCACAATGGTGAGGTAGTCACAAATTGTGAGATATCTAATTTTGTCCCACTTTTTAATGATAACACTGGTGGTGGAAGTAGAATCATAGACATTATTGAAAATTTGGAGAGTCTTAGAATCACGAGTCCTTCCAATTAAAAAGTGACATGTGCTTTCAAAGTAACACTTTCTTAGTTGTTAGTCAATTTTGCTGAAATGGGGGAAATGGAGGCGAACAAGATATTTTAACTGTGACCATATATAATGTGTTAATTAACTATGTTCATGCAGTTTAAGTGCAAGATGATGTTAACATTTTATTTAGTCTGATCTGGTGGATGCCAACATATCTTTTTGGAGGATAATACTATAATGAATCCAAATTCTGGTACTTTTGATACTATACAATTTCAGAATTTACATATTAGCATATATATGTTGTAGATTGCATGAGGCATGACCAAGAGGTGAGTGAAGAGGTGGGAAAGAATTTTTCTGACCTTTTAGCAGAAGAAGTAAAGGAAAAAGAAGCCGAAGCTGAGGAAAAACAAAGAAAGGCAGATTCAAAGCTTTTAGAGGCTAAGAAAATAGCATCTCAGTACCAAAAGGAAGCTGACAAGTGCAATTCAGGGATGGAGAGTTGTGAGCAGGCAAGGGAAAGAGCTGAGAACACACTTGAAAATCAGTTGAAAGAAACTGCTTTGTGGGAGCTCAGGGCTCGCCAAAGAGGCTGGAATAAAGATATTTCAAAGAAAGCTCGAGCACGTTCTTGATTAGGTTAGAGTCCCTTTGTTTCACACTAGTTCTACACTCTTCTATTTTTTTATTTATTTTTTCATTATTGTGGTTACTTCATATATTATTTAGTAAAAAATAAATGCACAAGGATACTTCTGGTTTTAAATTTGCATTAGATGGAGCCATGTATTTCTCAAGTTAGCACTCAACCATTCAGTTTGCTCATGAATCGTTAATTTTGTTTGTTGTCTTCTGCTTGACAAAAGTTGCATGACGTGTGTTTCACTACGAGTTATGTATATGCATGTTTGCATTTTACTCACATTTTCATGTCAAATGTGAAAAGTGCAGAGGTTTTCCTCTTTTTTCAAAAGCGATGTTTGTCAATTAGTCTGAGACAGAGAACCAAACACAAATTGCAAAACTTCACGAACTAAAACAGATAAAGTTATAGTCCTCTTTAAAGGCAAACTGAGTTGAAAAAAAAAATAACCTAAAAAGATAGAGTTATATTTCTTTTTAAAAGGTAAAGCAGCTTGAAAAAATATAATTTCACATGACAAAAAAATTAATAAAAAAGTTAAATGATACAAATTTTATTGAATTTTTTTAAAATATCTAATAAACAAATAAAAACTTAACTGAAAATACACAAGTTTATAAAAAAAAATTAATCTTATTTATTATGATTATTATTCATATATATAATTTCTTTGTCATAACTACTATACAAATTATATAATATAAACAACCAATTAAATCTGTGTCCTAACTCTAAGATTATAACATTAAAATAAATAAGCAAAATTAGAAAAAATAATATCTGTGTAGAAGTAGTGTACTAACTAAAAGTTAATCTGAGTAAAAAGCTTACAAGTTGAAAGGCCAAAAATTATAAATAGTTTGACTTAGATTCGAAATGAAATAAAAAAGGAGATAAATCTGAACCAATTTACTACGTTTCAGATTGATGTTAAATCATTTAGAACCACTTTAAACAGCTACCTAATGTGGAGAAATTAGTTTAATTTTGAATTGAAACAACTTTAACGCATGTTGGATTTTAAAAAATAGCTAATTTTACTACTAACTTGTTGAAATAAATCACTTTAATTTAAAATTCACTGTACGACTTCAATTTTATTTTTCAAAATCAACTTTAGAAACACTTAAATTACCGATGATTAATCAAGTCAATCCGAAAACTACCCTTACATTTCGGAAAGAAAATGAAGACCCATACATGACAATGGAATTGTCTGGCAGAATAATTCTATTAAGTTTTACAAATATCGTTTTTCATTCAAAATTCCTTCTAAAAGTTACCATGATAAGGGATGAGAATCTGAAATTTCTCAAGAAGAAAAAAGATGCTTTTTTTTTTATTTTTATAATTATGTCTAAAAGTTCTCCAAAACAGTTTAAAATAGACCAAATATATTTGACATTTTTTTCAGATGATAACAAAAATCCAGGATGAAAAAGATTTTATATGGTTTGGCAAACACGTCACCAGCAAGGTCTTTCCTGTTTGAGGGATAAGCAGAGAGAGCCTTATTCTCAATCTGCCATGGAACTCCAACTATCCAAAATAAAATTTCCAGATGTTACTGAAAAATTATTCATTTTATATTACAATAACATACTAGTTTGTGTGATTATCATTTTATAATTGTGGTATAATGTATGTAAGACCTCTCACTAACCCAGATAAAATGGTCCCATCAGAGCTCATAATCCGCAGCTACTTTACCTTCTCCATTAATTAACCGTGGCCACATTTGTCTTCAAAATCTATTTGTGTGGAGTATGCTGTATAGAAATCTCATCAAAATTTCTTTACGTCGAGTATCTATCTTAGTAGGTCAGTCAATAATCAGTTTAGGCTAAGTCACGGGGGAGTGGCTAACAGTGCAGAAACTTCAAAGTGGTTAACAACTTCCTGGCTCAGCAACCGCATAGCAGCTCCCTGAGAGAATTTCCTAGCAAACAAAAAACATGGAACGGACGTGGAATTGCTACGACACCACTCTATCCTGTACTCAGTCTCATAATAAACATGATTGATGCCCTGTTAAAAAAAAGGATATCAGGCCAAGAAAACAGTTGCATCAAAACATGCACTAATTTATAACTAAAGAACCATGTAATAATCACCTTAGCAAAAACATAAATGACAAAATCTATCTTCGAGCACAAAACCAAAATAGAAGACTTGGGAGTAGTTGCGAAAAAGTAGTAAAATAGACGACGAACGTTTTCATTTGTGCCTTGGTGATTAATTCATTATGGCTTTGAATCCACAAATAACTCCATCGCGAAACAAAGAGCCTCTAACACCTGGGTACGTTGATTAGGCTATTCAAGTCCTCAAACAAAATCATTGTTGGCTTTCAACCTAAGAAACCAGGCACTTCAAGTTCATCTATTGACTTAATATGAATTGCACCATAATTAACGATTACCAAGACTAATTTCAAGAGAGTCCTGCTTTCGACGATCTAAGTTCCTATCCACATTTAGTGCCGGGACAACAGAATACATTTAGATTTCACTAACTGAATCCTCCTCCTACTTTGTATCAATAGACA